>Ga0222712_10000236_pt1 | contig 78571 bp, 70 predicted proteins | sample C33_657DmetaG_FD_165043 | JGI IMG/M metagenome (GOLD analysis project Ga0222712, IMG submission 165043) | Estuarine water microbial communities from San Francisco Bay, California, United States - C33_657D | ecosystem: Environmental > Aquatic > Marine > Unclassified | place: USA: California... | reverse complement strand
TCTATACCAAATTATTACCTTCAAACTTTCGTGGACCACTCAAATCCACAATTTTATACTTAATTGGCATATCTTTTATAGTAGCATAAACAGCCTTTATGTTCTTGGGACTGTCATCAATAAAAAAGATATCGTTGTAACCCTCATTTTCAATTTTATCCTTGATCCAGTTAGCCTTAGCCATAGGATCACTAGTTCCAACGGTCACAATAGGTATATTGACTTTAAAATACCTCTGGAGAACGTTTTGTATGTGAGGCTGACTCTCTGGACCTCTCGCAGTCAAAACAACGGCAAGACGACCATCTGACCCCGCACTGACTATCTTATAAAACCTCTTGGCTACATTACGAATAACCACGGGATCTATAACCGAGCTAAACTCTGAAAAATCAAATTTGTCACCGGGTTGTTGAGTATACACCGCATATTGTGCGGGAGTTAATTTGACAACCGAACCATCTGATTTGGTCAATATTACTTTACCACCGGTTTCAAAAAGTGTGTCATCAAAATCAAATACTCTTAGTTTCTTGGTCATAGGAATGATTGCGCAATCAACTTATAGTCAGAAACATATGGTTTTGGTTGTGACTTTTTAACAGCATCCTCCTTCAGTTTCTTTGCCTTGAGAACCTTCTGAAGAGTGTTTTTTACTTTCTCATTCATACATTTTTGTAATTTTGACTACAAGTTTTCCAGAGCCTTTTATGACTCTGTGATACGTTTCTTTAGGTATAAATATTGAACCCTCCATCAAACACGGAAGATTATTATCCAATTGAACCTCCCAACCACCATTATTCTCCACAACCTCAACCAAACGGTTTTCTTTATCCAAATGCCACTCTAATTCATGACTATCTATACCAGAATCGAACTCACGAATATATTGATTGTTTCCCAAGCTTGTCTCTGTATAAGGCATCATACATTTCTAGGACGCATTGGTTCTATTGTCCTCAGATGCGAATCATCGTCATCAGATTGTTCTACACTGTCTACCTTCTTTACATTTTTATAGTAATTTTCAATCCATTTTCTACCAATTGGATTTTTTATAGGACTCTTCAAAAAGTCAATCACACTTCTCAAAACACCTCTATCAATTGGTTCATTGTTCTTTGTTCGATCAACTATTCTAAAGTTGTTACGAAATATGTTTTGAAAATGACCCAAATTATTTTGACAGCTAAACCACATCTGTGATAACAAATCTTCTGGTATCTTACGAGATCTCTTCGCATTACGTTCCATTGCAACTTGTAAACTAGTGTTGACAAATATCATGTAACAATCATATCCATGTTGTTCCATAACACGTTTCTTGATTTGTATTGATTCTATACTATCACCAGTTCCATCTATGATAAGTCCTAATTTAGCCTTTCTATACATGTCTAGTTTTTTTCTTGTGATTCGTTTTGCTTTTTCTCTAGTAGATTGAGGACCAACAGTCAATCGTTCAAACTCTTCTGGACTCAATTTACTAAAGTCTGTAGATATGTTCATATTATGAAGCATCTTCTCAAACTCGTTATCACTATTGATTACCTTCAAACCATATCGATTTACAGATGAATTGGAAGGTAAATCAAATAACTCAGTAGCTACAGTGCTTTTTCCACTACCAGGCCCACCAGCCATAAATATACACTTGAGAGTTGATGGATCATCGACACCCTCGGTCAATCTATGCTTTTTTAGTAGTTCAAGTAAATTCATAATGATTTGATATAAATATCAGTGTCTCTCTTCAATTCATCCTCTGGCACATTATCCAAGTTATCACCATACTTCTGTGTCCAATATTGTTTGATCTTACCCAACATTGGTCCTGGCTTTAATTGTGGAAAATTAGCCATCAACCACTCACCACCATATTTGGATTTAACTGGGGTAAATGATTCAATCTCTTTTTGTTTATCCAACAACATCTGATACTTTTCTGGAAACAACCGCTTCAAGAAATAGTCTGGGTCACTAATCTGTTTGTGTTTATTCAAACCAATCAATGACTTTCTAATATAATCAGCACTAGGTCTACCAGCTCTAACTCTCTTACGATCACTGTGATTCATAGTTTGACCCTTATAGTCATCGCTATCAAACATAGGACTACCACTAATAAACTTAACAACATCATCATTGTTTTGTATACTATCGTAATCACCCAATACATCACCATAACCAAGTATTTTCAAACCGTCTTTTAGATTCTTAGTAATTAGTATATCGTGATGTCTACCACTTTTATCTACATAAATCTTTTGAAAACCTGTAGTAGCATACTTGTAACCATTTTGTCTAGCCATTACACCCAATATACCACTAAAGTCTCCTAGTGCTAAATAAGTCTTTTGTGCGTCAAAGTCATCGTCTGTATCCGCATACAGAAAGTCTACATGAACATCCTTACCCAAATCAGACTTGTAAAGAACACTATAGATATTTCCGTTACGACTATAATCCTTTACCTTATTACCCAAATTAGATAACAACGTGTTCTTGATATCACCAGACGATCCTGTCAACACAATATCAATATCACCATGATCTTGTTTGGATGGTAGTGATTTACTCAATTCAAACTTGCTAAAACTATTACCCAGTTGATTCTTGAGTTCGTCAAAAACACTGTTCATTTCAGATGTAGTAACTCTACTGGCTCTACTACCAAATAGTTTGCCGCCCTCTTTCAATAAATCCATTAACTTGATCATAGACTATAATTAGATCTACACACTTGACTCACTGATGATTTAATCAATCATGATGTTATATAGGCCATTGTAAACGGTGTTATGGTAGAACTTTGCGCATTTGTAACTGAATTACCAGTAATACTATAAATTTGAACATAATCAGTGCTACCATTAAAATAAACTAATAACGACAAATTCGTATTAACAACACCGGTCCCACCGACAGACGTTAAATCAGCTCCATTTTTGCGTAAAGTTAAATAACCTTCTCCTCCACCGCTATAAACTCTTGCTCCAGCAGATACTTGATACCATCCGGCTACAGTTGGAGTAAATCTACCCGTTGTATTATTATACCAACTGGTAGAATCCGTTACTGCGATATTATATTTAATTATTGTAGCTGCATAACCACCAGGATTTACAACACTTGTTGTTCCATATCTATAAATTGCAGTCGTTGATCCGCCGCCGCCACCACCATTTAAAGCATATGAAGCGGTTAAAGCATATGAAGCGGTTAAAGCAGATGAAGCGGCCAAAGCATAAGAACTGCTAACGGAAGCTGACGCAAAACTTGAACTAATAGAACTTGTTGCGAAAGTAGCAACATCAGCGTGACTCGAGCTTTGTATGTATTGAATAATTTCTGAATAACTAGATGATACCATTACATTTGTATAATCCAACACATTAACATATACTCTATCAACAATCTGTCCCAGAAATTGAGAGCCTGACACAGGTTGTCCTGTGGCAGCCATCTTTCTTATTTTTAATGATGTATTATCCAACTTTTGAACACCATAATCTGACCCAGTATCATTCAATCCTCCAACCAGAGCTACATAAGTTGTATCATATTGTGTATATATACTATTTGGAAATTCGATTGATTGTGGGGTAAAACTACTTGTGTATCTAGCAACACCTTTAGTAATTCTAAACTCATCCAAATATCCGAACATTGCTGTGGTTGGACTACACGTTGGACGGGAACCTATGTAAGTCGTGCCTCCTTGGTTATTTATAATTCCAGTTATGCCGGCACTCGACTCCAGAACACCGTTTATGAACAAATAAACTGTATTATTGTCTCTGGTTACCACAACATTATACCATGTGTTTTGAGAGATTGTAGTTGTGGATGTAACACTTGTTAGTGTTGATCCCACAACAAAAGTGGCATTTATTTTATTATCTGCTTGTCTACCTATATCAAGTGTTAAAGTTGTATAAGCATTACAATCCGCTCTTCTGGATAAAATGGGTCTATATACACCTACGTCTGAAAAATTTGCCCAAAATTCAATTGTAAAATTTGATCCCGCAAAAACAGTAGGCACGCTTGAAAATGATAGATAATCACCGGTGCCATCGAAATATCCGCTTCCACTACCAAATTTATAAATTGATGATGTAATTTTTGTATTACCACTCCTAGTCACACTCACATTATTCGGCCCACTATCTGCAAAAGTGGTGGAATTATTAGCCCCATTAAAATGTAGTAATAAACTACAACTTGTATAATATGGATCGCCAGTTGCGTAAATCCATCTTTCTAAAACAGAAACACCCCACGCATCACCTTCCAAATTAAGACCCGTTATGATATTTTCTTGGTCCGGTCCAACCGAATATAATATTGTCTGATTCACAATACTGCCTGTTTGTAACGACGCAGTAATAATATTATTGTAAACTGGAGCAGTTGCATACGAGGCTGTTATCGCATTGTTACTCCAACTTGCAGTTATTGGATACGTGCTACCAGTTATTAATGTTGTTCCTCCTTCACTTGCATTTAATGCATATGAAGCCGTCAACGAATATGAACTACTAATACTATTCGCAACATAACTTGCAGTAGATGCAAAACTGGAACTTGTAGAATTATCCGCATTAACAACATAACTGCTGCTGATACTCCTACTTGCAGTTATTGGATATGTTGAACCAGTTGTCAAAAAAGAACCAGCATTAGATGCGTATGAAGCAGTCAAAGCATAACTTGCACTGACAGCACTACCACTATAATAACTAACAGCATAACTTGCTGTCGCAGCATATGAAGCGCTTCCATAGAATGTTCCACTATTATTATGCGTATAAAAATTACTCGCGCTTATTGTTGATTCATATGAAAGATTACTTCCAGAAATTATTAATTTTCTTACAGGATTAGATCCATCTTGAAAACTAATTTCTCCATCTCCAGGCGTTATGATGATATTAGTTGGCATAGTTTATTATAAATATTAGAAAATTGCTATGCCCACAGTTAATACTGCGGTTTAATTTACAATTTGTTATATGTCTTTTCGAACTCAACTTTAGCAATACGATAATAACCAGTATTAGCTGGGTCTTTTACCAAATAATCGCCTGGCTTAATAATCATATCTTCTCCCCACGGAGCTTTAAATGTTACTGGTTCGCCTGTATACAAAGCAACTTGTCTTGGAGATTGTTCTGGATAAATATCTCCACCAACATTACCAGTATATAACTTAGGTAACTTAGCTGCCTTGATTACATAATTCTCACCAGTAGCACCACTAAAAATAATATCACCAACTTCAGCAGTGTTTTGTGTTTCTTTACCATCACTGGTTGTAGTAACTACTGGTTGTTGAATGGTTGATTTGGTATATGTCATTGGAGGCATAGAACCAGGCTTACCTCCGTCAATGTATTTATAAACCAACTTTTGTTTGGTTACTGGCTTAAATGCTAATGTGGATGCAATTTGATTGATATCTGCATTAGCAACTTCACTGAGAATGTCTTTTAACTTGATCATAGGTTTATAAAGTATTTGCCTTTTGGACCACTATACTTGAATCTGGTAATTGGTAAAGATATATTTAGATTATCTTTGATGTGTGGAAAGCTACCCTTCTTCACATAAGCTAGTGTCATGTGAGGTTTATAGTCTGGATAACTATCACTATTAGGATAACCATCACATCTACGTCTCAATTCGGTCAATATAGGACTTTTTTCAACTTCAAACTTAACCACATCAAATTTATCATTTTCAAACAAATTGAGTGCTTTCAATACCACATTAAATGGCTTTACACCTTGAAGGATTCTAGCAACATCGGGTCTACCAATATCTGGTTCAAATCCATACTTGAGAGTCACATGAGGTTCTTCATCATAACCATATGTAGGATCATTGGGATCGGTATATAGTATTTGCGGTGGTATTGCGGTTCTACCAAGTCTAATTACATGTGGTCCATAAGTGGGACTTACATGTGCCATTAAACAACCTTTTTCAACGTGTCTATTTTCTACGAGTAACATATTTTCTAATAATTTCACGAATCAAATGTTCCTTCTTTACCAATTGGTCCAAAGGCACACCTCTATACTTTTGTCTTAGTTGCGCAATTGGCATACCATATTGTTTTTCAGCTTGAGTAATCAGATTGTATCTATCTTGTTTCTCTTTTTCTAAAGATGCCAATTTACGAGCAACTACAGTAGCAACAGTATTCTTAATGTTATCATTATAATACTTCTCACCCGATACCAAAAGATCATTCAATATTTTAATTTCCACTTCTAACCCATTTACTTCTTTTTCTAAATTATCCTTTTCAGCAGGCGTAAGTTTCGCTCCTGTTGTATGAAGTTTTCCTCTCTTTTCAATAAACTCTTGAGTCTTATCATCAATTACTTTTTCCAAACTATTATCTTGTTCTAATTTATCAACTCCCCAATATGGATAATCAAATTCACTACCAACCGGTGTAGTGTTCCAATCACTATCAGTTACTTTTATCGATAAATTATTACCTTTAATAGCTTTAACAACAGCTTTTATACCCATTCCTTTAAATTTTACTTTGTCACCCACTTTGAAAAACTTATCAGCTTCGTCTGTAGCAGATGGTTTAGGTGTAGGTGGAGGAGTTTCTTTCTTAGGTTCTTCTTTGTCATACAGTTCATTGTATGACCTTATTTTGATACCAATTTCATACAAACACTCAGTTGGATTATATCCATTAAACTCTATGACTTTTTCATATTGATCTTTGTATGGAATTACCTTGTCTTCATTATAATCCCAGAATGTTACAATGATAGCTTTACCACTTGGTATTGTGCTTTCAATTTGTAAATCCAAATTTTCAGGTGGTTTACCATCTGTATTGTCTACCTCAAAGATTCTACCCTTCATGATGGGATCTGAATATTGACCCATTCTACCCAATCCCTTTAGAATATTTTCCAATTGCAAATGACCACCACCATTGTTACTAGCCTTTAATCGTTTGATACCTTGTTGTGCCCAATACTTTGATTGTTCGTCACCTTGAAAATCATCACTATATTTGAGTTGTTCACTATCTTCCATCTCTTTGATGTCTTTTAATACATCACTATCATCTGAATAAAACTGTTTTTTGTTGTCACTATATCCAAATATTGACTTTTTACCACTCTTGTCGTCTTCATAAACGAAAAAAGCACATCTGTTAGCTGGGGAAGTATAGCTATAAGTCTTTCTCTTATAATATACAGTATCGGGATTCTCCACCAAAATATCAATTAGTTTAACCATAAATTTTACCAGTATTTTCCTTTACCCTTGTTTCCTAAACTACGAATACGATGACTACGGCAACTCCAGTAACCAGCTGTAGTTCTATCTTTCTTTTGACTACATCTGTGTCTAGCGGCAAAACTCTTACGACGAGCCTTGCTACTAGCTCTACTTCTCATATTTGGATCACCAAAAGTTACCTTCTTCACGTTGCCGTTTTTTGATTTGACATACACGGCGTATTTCTTAGGACCGCCTGGAGTTCTGAATGGTCTATTGAGATGAACAGTGCGACCTCTGTGTTTCAACTCCATGATCAAATCTTCTTCGACTTCAATAGGAGCATCCAAATAAACCTCTCGACCCTCAAATACTTCCTTCTTACCAAGATCACTCTCGACCAATTCAGCATCTGCATCACACAACTCTATTAGGTTGTCATAATACAATTTACGAACTTCATCAATCAACTCAAAGTAAGATTCACTGTAGGTTCGAAAAATGTTCTCACACAAAGGTATGTTCTTTGACAAATGATATCGTAAATTGGAAGTTGTCTCTACTTCTTCCAACAAGTTCATTGAGCAAAGCGAGTCGCTCTCTATCAGGTCGTTAAGCTTGATCATATGATATAAATATTATCCGTATTTGTTTATCGTTTTTAATTCGTTAATCAATATCTTTTCTTCGGCATCCAAGTTCTTATCTAGTTCAACAAATACGTCATCCAATGACATCTTGGTGCTTGAACGTTTCTGAATGGTCTTTAGACTTTCAAGAGTATCAACCACAGTATCCAATGTGTTTTTATGTTTGTTAAACGTAGGTAACTCAATATGATTACTGAATTGTAAAGCTTTTGGAGCAACACCTTTGAGAAGATTGATGATCGAAGCAACAATGTGTTCAAATATACCAAATATAGCTCCAGCGATTGGGTTTGTTGCTGCCAAGAATCTCAATACCATAAAACATATCAAGAAGATCAATATGCCAGTTACACCTATGGTAACAAATCGTTTCAAACCATACATTATACCACCAAGTCCCATCCAACTATTTACTTCGTCAACGGTCACTTGCAACGCATCGGCCTTCTTTGCAACTTGTGATGCTTGTGTTTCGAGACCTTTTATTTGTTCTTCATAAATGTCTTCGATCTCTTTCTGTTTTACTTGAAGTGCTAGAATCTCCTCGTCTCTTTGTTTTAGAAGTTTAGCACCCTTGTCTTTTTCTTTCTGAACTTCACTATTCAAAAGATCTGTAAGTTCCTTGATTTTGTTCAACTCATCAATATTAGGGTTGCCAGTAATGTTCAATACCCTATTGTTAAAGTCTATAGCAGTCTTGACTTGAACTGGAGGGTTGGTGACCGCCTTCAACGAGTAATCAGTTCCAGATGCTAAAGTTGCAACTTGTTGTAGTTTCTCACCCTCATTTTTTGCCAATTCAACTCGGGTCTCAGCAAGACCATCTTTTGTTTTTTGAACCTTTTCTACATTGGATGTTTTGCATCCTCCAACCAATAAAAAAGAAGCCAAAAATAGTGTAAATAGTTTTCTCATACCTATAAATATTGAATCGGTGTATAAAAACTTGTGTATTTCACCACACTCATTTATGATATTAACATGTCAAAATATTGTGACACATCGCTGATATATCTAAAATCGATCAACAAATCGGTCGCACGTAATTTGATCGAAAAGAACCACTATACACACAAGTGGACCAGTTGTTCTGTAGCATATGGTGTGTATACCAAAGATTATGTTGAAAGCACGTTCTTTGGAGGATTTGACAGTAGATTGATTGGGGTTCTTGTATACGGTAATGCTGTAGGACGTAACTCAAGCACCAGTATAACTCCGTTACTAACCAATGATAACGTATTTGAATTGACCAGATTGTGGATTGAAGACGGTCACGGTAGTAACATAGAAAGTTACTGCATAGCAGAAAGTTTCAGATTGTTGAACATGGAGTTTCCTCAAATCAAGTGTATCTTGAGTTATGCTGACAGCGAAGTTGGACATGCCGGAACCATTTATCAAGCAACCGGCTTCTTATACCAAGGCGACAATTATGTTGATATCGCATTGATGCCAAATTACAGTGTTAGTTTGGTTGGACCACCCAACTATGATTGGATACACAGTAGAAACGTCTATGGTAGATGGAAAACACACAATGTGGACAAACTTAAGGAACGTATAGGAAAAACGTTCTGGCGCAAACGTGAGAGTGGCAAACACCGTTACATCAAGTTCATCAGTAACAAGATTGAAAATAAACGGCTGTCAAAATCGTTGATACATAAACTGTTACCCTATCCGAAATCAACATCTTTCACAGAACAAATACAAGAAGTTGTAGTGGGTAATAACAACGAATTTTTCCAATAAAAAACCCACCAGCCTTTCGACTGGTGGGTTCGTTATCTAATTTAGACTAATCCAAATTATACGGTGTCGAGATCGGCGATCAAGACCTTACCGTAGAACTCAGGACGCACTACCTTCTTAGCGTAGCGAGTCATCACACCACGGCGTGGAGTGAAGTTCACTGGATCATAGACCAATGGAGTTTGGATGAGTGGGATGTATGGAGCATACACAGCACCAGTCTCCAAGAAGTTGCTACCACGGAAACCAACGAGGATAGCATTATCGGTCATGTATGGGTTCTTGTAAACTTGGAAGCGACTTGCGAAGCTACCAACACGGCTTACACCCATTGCGAATTTAGCTTGGTCACCGTCAGTGTTCACAACATATCCTGGGATTGACTCCAAGATGGTTGCTACGTCTGGCGAACATACCAAGAAGTTTGCGCCACCACGTAGAGTCAATTGGTGAATCTTGTTAGAGACCTTTTGGATCTTGTTACCAAGAGTTTGGAACCAAGTGCTCTTTACGTAAGCGGTGCGGTTTGCTGAAGCATTAACAACACGGGTGAACGAAGCCACATCGGTGGTGTTGTTTACAGTCTTGGTGAACTCAGTTCCGATTTGGGCAGACCAAGCTTCGGTAGTTACACCAGTGACAGACTCGTTCAACATGTCGAGGATTTCGAGGTCGATTTCCATCGAAACATACTCACTCAAGAGAGCAGTAAGTTCTGCTTCTGCATCAATAGAGTGATATGCGTTCAAGTCTTGAGCCAATTCTGGGGTCCAGACAGCCTTCAACTTACGAGTCTTAGCAACGATTGGTTCGCTCTTCAACTCAAGGTTGACTTCTGGGATCTTGATGTCAGTGCCGATAGATTGGGTATAGACGTTGTTAGCAACACCAGAACCTTCACCAGCGGTCTTACCGTCTTCGAAGTCACCACGGAGGTTGTCCGAAGGTTGAACTGTGTAGTTCAAACGTGCGGTAGTAGTAGGAGCAGCTGCACCAGCAGATTGACTTACGAACAAGTTAATTTGATAGTATGGGTTTGCCAAGCTACCAGTGTTAACTGCGGTTGCGTAAGTGTTCAATACAGTGTAAGCTACACCAGAACTCTTTTGAACACCGAAAGAACGAACTGCGTTCAAGTCAACGTTCCAGAGGTTACCGGAACCTGGCTTTGTTTCGGTGTTGTCGTCGATGTTAAAGGTAATCTTGTAGACACCTGGAACTTCGTTAGAACCGTTAACGGAAGCACTGAAAGAAGAATCGAATTGTAGATCGTTCCAGCTTGCGGTAGCTACGAGAACAGTTGCGTTTGAGCTAGAGACGGTGCGCTCAGAATAAGCATAGCGTCCTTGGCCATAGAGACCATTTACAGCAGCATCAGTAGAACCGAGCTTCTTTTGGTTACCACCGAACAAGCTTTCGCCTGCAGTGTGTCCCAATTGAGTGCCGGAACCATACTTGAAGTCGAGATAGAAGATAAGACCGCTTGGGAGGTTCATTGGTTGAACCGAAACGAACTCCTTAGCAGCGATCTCAGCAAATACACGACGGACCAATGGAAGAGCAACGCCTGCCCATTGTTCACTGTTTGCACTAGTTCCAGTTGTTGAAGCTTCGTCCAACAATTGCTTTGCTTGGTTTTCCAAGAGGATCGACATGTGTGCCTTTTCAACACCTGTGGTGTTTTCGAGAAGACCTGTCTTTTCCCACTTGTTTTGAAGACCACGGGTTTCAGCCATTAGCTTAGCCTGTGGATTCATATTATTTGTTAGTAGACTCTTTACGTCCATAATATTATTTTCCTATCTTTTGGTTTGTTAATTACTCGCAAACAAATTACTTCTTGATTCCTGCGAGCTTTTGGAATCTTGAAGCCATCACATCAGCTTGAGGTTCTACAATCGTAGAGTCAGGCTTTGTGCTGGATACTGGTTTGCTTGCCAAACCTTCGGTGATAGTTGAGACAGTCGCATTTGACTTTTTCTTGGCGACTGATCCACCGGCATTAAATGATTCGGCCAAAACTGTGTATGCCAATTTGATTTCACGCAATGTCTTGGTGAGATCAAATGTGTTGATGACCTTCAACTTTTGGTCTTCGGTCAAATTCTTACCCTTGAAGATCTTGTTGGTATAAAGCAACTTAGCATTCAAGAGATTGGTTTCTTCAAGAACACCCTTCAAATACTTCACAGTATTTTGATGTTCCTTCAATTGATTCTTCAATGCTTCGTTTTCTTCATTGATAGCAACAAGTGCTTCTGCCATTTCTTCAGCAGTCACTTCTTCTTCATTAGTGTCTCCTTCCATTGGGGAAGGAACTTGTCCAGCAACTGGTGCTACTGGAGCTTGAGGAGCCATAGCGGCAGCTGGTGCTGCTACTGCAGCTGCTGGATCAGCAACTGGGGCCACTGGGGCCACTGGGGCAACTGGTGCTTGACCATCTTCTTCCAATTCAGCGAGAAGTTCGTCAAGATCAACAACTTCTTCTTCAGAAGCTTGTTCTTCTTCAGCTACAACTTCATGCTTCTCTTCCTCACCGTCTTCCTTGTTACCTTCTTGTTCCAACTCAGCAAGAATCTCATCCAACTCTTCGCTGGTGATTTCTTCGCCTTCTTCAAGAGTTGCGTCGAACTCTTGTTTTCCAGCTGGAGTGGTGTTCTTTGTTGCCGATGTAGAAGGCTTGGTTGGATGTTGCTTAGAAGCAATATTACTGTCATCCTTACCGATACCAGAAGATGCAAGCTTCTCTTCGATCTTGCCTTCTTCGTTACCTTCGTTTTCTTGTTCTGACTCTTCCTTGAGCTTCTCTGCGAACATTTCTTTCATGCTCTTTGCGAAGTTTTCCTCAAGAAAGGTTTTTGCATTAGCAATTGCAGTTTCACGAACTGCCTTTGCGTCTGCGATGCTTTCCTTTAATAGATCGCTCATATTAATTTTGCCTTTCCTATGTTGTTTTGTGAAGTTATTGGAGAACTCCAAAGAAGATTTAAATTCCGTGGCATCAAAGACATTGACGCATTTGATAATAAATATAATTTAAATTTGGAAAATGGCAATTTTTTTGATATTTATAGATGTATGCCAGCAAAATCTGAAAAACAAGCACAATATTTTAGACTCGTTAGAGCAGTTCAAAAAGGTGATGTTCCTGCGAAGGACGTATCTAAGGACTTGAGAAAGACCGCGAAAAGTATGTCACCAAAGGCTGTAAGAGATTTCACCAAGTTGAAAGAGTTACTAAAGAATTTAAGTGAATCTGAATTCAGTTCTGCAAAGATGCAAGAAGTTCCAGATAAAACATTGGACGATGTATTGAGAGAAAACTCGGGTGTAAAGTTTGATAAAGCAGAACTTCTAACATTCCAAAACAAACAAAATGGTTTTGGTGGATTTGGTAAAGCAAATTTTGTTCACAAAAAGAGTAGTAACGAAATCAAAGCAAATATCACTAGCAACGAATCAAACAAAGATTATGTGTTTAAGAAGTTAGTGAATAACCAAAATCCAGGCTTATACAATTACGGTTGCTTTATTGGTATCACACCATCTAAACAAAGTGATAATCCAGAAGATAACAAAGAAAAAGTAGTATACATGTTGAGCAGTATCTTTGATAATGATGGTGGTGAAGAAAAAAACAAAATATTAGCAGACTTCATTGATAGAATTAATTCATATGGACTATAAAAACCTATATGCTCAAGTTAAATTGAGCAATTTCCTAAACAAGGGTGGGGACGAAACCGATTCTCCAAAATACAAGTTGATTGACATTGATCACCCAAATGGTTGGAGCTTCAATGAAATTGAGACCCTTGGTGATATGGGATTCAAAATCGACAATGACACTGATATGGTGTGTGAAGTAGAAGTGCCTACTTTAGAAATGATGGAAGAAAAAGTTCCAGTTAAGGTTTATAAAGACGAAGATGGATATGTTCTCGAAACTACCCGTCGTCATGTTTTCGAAACTTTTAAGAAGATGATCGAATTTATTGATTCGATTCCAACAGATCCCAAACTAAAAGCTAAATGATCTCACCTTTGTGCTGATCGAATCATGGTCTGTGTCTTAAACGCAGACCAATATACTTTACCAATAACAATTAATGTAGTTATAATCGCCAAGATGTTTTTGTGATCTACAATCCAATTTCCTACACCATAAGACCAACACCAGGCTTCAAGCAAAAACATTTTCATATCAATCTTACCTCTGTGATTGATAAGGTGGTTGTTGGTGTGGTTGTGTAATTGGTTGAGCACCGGCCAATTCTTTATTCTCTACAGCTGTTCCCCAAGCAGCTGGGTCAGGAGGACTTGCAGTGCTTACCGAACCTTGATGATTTTGTGTCTGAAATGCTTGTGGAGCCTCGGTGACCGGATCAGAAATTTCAAAGTAACGTTCCAACTTCAAACCAATTTCTTCATAAAGCATTTCAAGTTGATGTTCGACACCCTTGATCTTGTTTGCTTCTTCATAAAGCTTCGCAGCCAACTTCTTGACTTCCTTCATGTCACGCTCGACCATCTTTGCTTCCATCCACTCACCACACTCCTTGATAGCATAGCGTTCAGCCAAATTGACTGCTTCCATAATCTTGGAAGCGGTAGAATATACACAGTCAGCTTTGAGACTCTTACGATATTCGTTATAAGCCTTTACTGTCTCACGTAGTTTAATCTTCTCTTCCTTGGTCAAAGGAGAATAAGCGGTTTCTGTGGAATTCTCTACTAGATGTCTTAGCTTTATCATATACAATAAATATAGTTAAAATTGTGATTCTGTCTCAATTATTTTCTTATTAATACTCCAAAACCCAAGAAGTCTTCTTTCCAAGGTTTTTGATTTGACAGACATACTACTTACAACTCTGAGATGATATCGTGAATGATTCTCTCAATATTTGAATAAGGATTGATGATTCTATTTCCAGAAGGATTTACACTTTCAGTGATCTTTCCTTGTGGATACATGAATGCACCTTGAGTAGAAGGATTACTTACAAAATCAAATGCGATCAAGTCAAAATCGTCTTGAACCACATCGGCACCCTCTCTCATATCTTTCTTAACACTACCCAAACCACGGCTACTGATACCCAATAGAATACCAGCCTTGAGAAGATCCTTAAGAATGTTACCACTTGGAGTTGGAAGAATTTCTACAGTTCCAACCAAATCATCACCATCCCAACCCATGTCTACGATGTTATGACTGACATTCTTCAAGTTAACAACAGAAGACTCTGGATGGTCAAGTTCACCCATGGCACGACGTTGCTTAACAAAGTTGTCCATGTATTTAGTAGCTTCACGCTCTAAAATTTCTTTTGGATAAATTCTACCATTTTGGTTCTTTGCTTCAGCACGTTGTAGTGTGCCGGTCACAAGAAGTTTACCACTACTCAACGATTCGTTAAGTGCGGTCTTTTTGAATTCAAATGGTAATACGTCAATTAATACTGTTTTCATATTAAGCTGGTAGGGCTGGTTGTGCCTCAGGTTTTTCTTCTGGTTTAGCTGGTTGTTGTTTTGAAGTTACAACATTAGATGCTCCAGCAGACGTTTGTTGTGATGGATCAACCAATGCTTTTGATTTAGCAATTTGATACTTGTCTCTTTGCTTTACATCGGCTGGTCCCAAAATCTTAATCTTGAATCCAGGCTTTACAAAGAACTTGGCTGCCTTTTGTTTACTTTCTTCACGACCTAGAATGATGATTACATATCGATCATAATAGTAATCGATTTGAACACCAGTAACATTGATTGTGTAATCTGTTTCTGGTTGTTTGTATCCCTTGCTAGCACGAACCACAATCTTTTTGTTTAAAATTTGGTCTTGAATCTTCTTTTGAAGTTCCAACTTAGTTTGTTCAGTTGCATCCTTCAACTTGGTGTCAAATTGAGTAAAGTCTGGTTGGATGTCATATGATTGAACATTAACAGCGGGTTCAGCTTGTTGAGGAGCAGCTTGTTGTTGAGGTTGAGCTGGAGCAGGTTGTTGGCCAGCTTCCGCTTCTCTAGTCAAAAATCTAGAAGCACGATATCCTTCAACGATCTTCTTTACAGAATTACGTTGTTCTGTAGTTGGAAGAGTTGTTTGTGTCTTGCCTGCCAAACCTGGATCTAATTCTGGATCTCCATGTTGAACCAATCCATTTTCATCCTCGTAGGTATCTACAGGTTCAATGTTCTGTGCTGGTGTCACATATGCTGGCTCACTATACATTTGGTTTTCTAAAGCATATCCAGGACTTTTCTTGACTGGTTTAGCCAACTTGAAACCAAGTTGTGTTGCAGCTCTAACATTTCCAGGCCCTTTACGAGAAAAGGCAAAGGGAGTCATATAAGCACCAGCAGCACTACTGGTGGATGCTTCATTCTTATTCTTTAACTGATCCTTGACTTTTTTTTCGACACTTGCTTTTACAGCTGGTGTAATCTTGTCAGCATGTGCTTGTAGCCACGCGTGATATTGCGCTTTATCAATGCGTGCCAATTCATTATCACGATACAATTGAGCGTATTTTTTTACAATATCTCTAAATGGATCGCCTGATTCTTTAAGAAGCTTTTTCATCAGCAAGTTTATTCAATTCTTCTATCAACTCATAAGCACTCAAAAGAGGAGTCAATTGATTCTCCTTTACAATGCCTGTAAGTGTTTTGTTTGAAAGCTGAGCAACCGTTTCGTTAAGCTTGATCTTGATAATATCATTCTTAACCAAAATCGATCTTTCCTTGAGAAGGTCAGCAACCCTCTTGTATTCGTTATTAACAAATTCAGTAAACTTGTTAGTGTTGGAAACGTTTGTAATAAATTCTTTCAACAATACCTTTTGAGCAGGCAACAAAGAAGAATACTTCTTATTGAAGTTTTCGATCAAGAACTTATATGCGAGTAACTTCACTTCGGCTGGTTGAGAACTATATACATCCAAAGCTTGTTCTTCGTTCTTCTTTTCTCTTGTCAAACTTTCTACCACACACTCTCTTGCTTCCAAAATTTCTTCTACATCAAACTTAACTTCATCAGATCCTTGGTTTTCAAACAACTTGTATACCGAGGCATAAAGTTTATAGTTTGGAATTTTATTCTTTAGAAATTCATCGATGTTGAACTGCTCCTTGATTTCTTTGATGAGGTTGTATTTTTCGGAGTTCAACTCACGTTCATTTAGTTTTGAACGAGTTTGTAATACTACGTTCAAAATACGATCAGCAGACTCGGCATTTTTAGAAGATTGACTTACTATAAAATTGTATAGTTGAAATTCTTTTCCGAGCGCAGTGCTTTCGTTAAAATATTTGAACATCAAATTCTTGGTGAACGATTCGTCACGACCTGCCAATATATCTGCGGTAATCTGTCGCGTGAGCAACTCAAACAATACTCCGCTATTCTTAAACTTAGAATGTTTAGCTTTTTTGCGCATATAGTTCTCTATTATTTATAAATATATTGAAATTTGGAAAATCATCGGATTTATATCATTCTTTGATGTTTGTTTCGTCCATATAAGATCCTGATACTCCTTCTCTCAAAATTTCTTTGGACTTATCCAATCCTTGTAGAATTGTCGATAGTGATTCCATTGATTCTAAAGACAATGGAGAACGTTTCTTATATTTGTGAGTAGGAGACAAATCACTGTCACTATTGTTCTCTAGTGTTCCAAGTGGATCTTCACCAAATGGGTATTTTCTAGCATCTTTTCTACCAGTTTGGTCCCTATCACGGTTTTCTTCTTTTTTACGGTTTGCTTCCGCACGTTCATGAGCAGACATCTTAACTTTTTCAGTCAATTTTGGCGTTTCTCCACCACCAGCTGGAGCAGTTTCTCCACCTGCGGGAGCTGTAGCGCTGGTTTCAGCACCTCCTCCTACTTCTCCTCCGCCTGCCGCTTCTTCGCCTCCACCAGCGCTACCCCCTTCCGCGCCTCCGGCTCCGTCTTCTCCTTCTGAGCCCTTGGCCTTGAGGAAGTTCAATGCAGGATCGTTACCGTCTTCTTCGATCTGCTTAAATCTGTAAGTTCCCTTAGCATCATCAACAAGTTGTTTTTGCAACATAATCATGTCTTGATCACTCATACCAAAGACATTTTCATAAATCCACTTCTTGCTAAACAACTTTTGTTCTTGCATGTCCTTACTGACTTCAACCTTGCTCTTCCATACATCAATCTTTTCCTTTTCAAAGATTGTAGAAGGATTGGTCAATTCAAGACTAAAATCAACGAGTGACTCGTCTCTGTATCCTTGACTATACAAATGAACCACAGCAATCTTGTTCAACTCACTAACAATGATACGTTGAATACGTTGGATCGTTCTGGCAAAACGAATATCTTCGGCAGCAAGTGTAGCCTTACCACTCAAACTCTCGTCGTAACCCAAGAATGCCTTAGGAATTTTAAGAGCTGCCATCATCTTGTTACGTAGATATTCGATATCGTCTGTTCCAGTCCATTCAAGACCTGGCAAGTTATCAATAGCAGTTCCACTATCACCACCGCGAACTGGCAAGAAAAAGTCCTCAACCATGTTCTGTAGATTGAAACGAAGATTGTAATCACCAGTTGCTTGATCCAAATATGGAGTCTTCTTCATTTGTTGAATGATTCTCTCCATGTGATTATCAACTTCGTTTGGCGGAATGTTACCAATATCAATCTTGAAAATACGTTTTTCTGGAGCACGCATGATACGATGAATCAACATTGCGTCTTCCATCAAACTCAACTGTTTCCAAACACGACGAGCACCTTCCAACATACTCTTACCATAAGGCAAGAAATTACTATCACTCAACAAACGGAAATGAGCCATCTGATAGTTTTCCAAATCTTCAATCTTGTTACCATATGGAAGATTGACTTGGAACTTTACGAAATTCTTATTTTGTAGATGCGCATTTTCTACACGGGTCACATAGTAACTACTGAGTGGTTCAACCATGTAAACACCATACTCTGGACTGATGTGCATTCTCAAATAAAAATCGCCATACTTGACCAAACTACGAGTCCACGACCAAAGGTTGAATTCGATATTCAAGATGTCATAGAACAAATTATTTAAGATGCTCTTGATATCATCGTTGGTGCTACGAACAGTGATAATGTCACCCATTTCATTACGAGTGGTGCATTCATCAGCATAAATGTCCAATGCGGATGCCAAAATTGGGTCCATGTCCATCGTATCATAATCACGAAACAGTTCTACACGACTGCTTTGATATGACAAATTGAAGTCACGGGTATACGAATTATACGCAGTAGTTCTGAGACGATTGAAACGATCTCTTAAACTATTACGGTCGGTAGCATACTGAATTTCATCGGTGTCGATGACCTTGAGTTTTTTGCCACCCACGTTACGAACAATTACGTCGTTGCTGAACAGTCTCTTCAGCCTAGCGTAAAGTGACCTATTTTTTAACTCTTGAAATGATTTGTCATCCATATAATGCTATCTTATATATAAGTATTACAACAACCAAGTTAGTGATTCTTTTTTACCTGTGCCTGGAACTCCACCACCTCCAGTTTCAAATTGCCACGTTTCTTGAGGCGATTGAATGATTTTATATTGTGATGACGGACCAGGTGTTGTATTTGTTACTTTTGTTATTCCGCTCAACATTGTTCGTGTATATGCCATTTGTTCTGTTCTCAACTTTAATGCGGTTCCACGAACCCACAGACCAATACTAAGAGCCATAACCAAATCATCATTATAACCCCTCATTGCTTCTGCCTTAGGACCATTCCAGATAAACACATTGAGTTCCTCATATGTCCTAATAGACCTTATAGTGACTGACTTGTCTCTGAAACACGATTCCATGTTACTTACCATCAATGGTCTATTCTTGTTGGTGGTTGTAAATCCCGGCACTAATTTTTTATCTTGAGCATTAAGTTTGTTTGTGTAATTGTGTTCTACATCAACCACGTTCAGATCTGGTGTGCTATAGAAAGTGTTTTGATAATCTCTATCAATAATTTGTTGTAGTGTTCCCCAACCAATGTTGTTATTTTCTACAACAAGCAATGCACTGTTATATTCAGTTGCAATTGCCACCAACAAGTTACCATAATCTTTGGTAGTTAACTGACCCTTATACTCCGCTACTTGTGTCAATGTGTCAACATCAAATACATGAAATGCACTATAGTCAGCACCATCACCACGAGCACAGTCAGCAGATACGATATAGTTTTTGCTATTGTCTGGACGATCCCAAATCCACAAATCTTGACTTGCTCCACGTTTTTCAACTGGATCTTTGATGTAAGTTTGTTTGTAAAACTCAAGAGTATCAACCGACACAACTTGATTACCAGATGTTGAAAAGTCACAATCACACTCTTGAGCAGCACCTTTTACACCAGACAATTCAGTTTGTTTGTCACGCCAAGCTTGATCACGTTCTGGATGTAAATGCCATGGTAATCTAATTGTATTGAAACCATTTTCTCCAGCTTCGGCAGCAACCCATGTCTTGTGAAAAAAGTTACCAACACCGTTAGGGGTCGATAACAAAATAGCTCTACCACCAGTTGATAACGTATACTGAGCAGACAACCAAATTTCTTCAATACCATCAATGAATGCAGCTTCGTCAATGATTAGAAGTGACAATGCGGCGGAACGACCTGCGGTTCCAGCACTTGACACAGCTTTAATTTGAGAGCCATTTTTAAGACGTAGTGACAAACGATTATCTTCTACACATGGAACTTTTAACCATGTAGGAAGATTGTCATTGGCAAATCTAACCTTTGTAACAATTTCTTTTGCAGTCTCTTGCGTGATACTGATGATCAAAATGTTCTTGTCTGTATGGAACGTCATCAACCACAAACTATATGCTGCCGTCAAAGTAGAAATACCCATCTGACGACTCTTTAGAATGATGTTGAGACTATGATCCACCATGTCTTGTAGAGCACCTTCTTGGAAGGGATACAAGTCAAAGTTGCAGGTTCCCTTGACGGGATGTTGAATCTTGACATACTTCTTCATGAAGTATATCGGATTTTCAACACACTTCTTATACTCCTGCTTTATTATTTCTCTTAGATTTTGCTGACTCATATTCTTTTTCTAAATTGTCAATAAACGTGTCGATTTCTGACAATCTAGCATTTACATACTCAAGATCCTTCAAAACATCTTGTTTGATCTTATCAAGACCGGTCTCACCCTCCCACTTTTCTATAGAACCATCTTCGTTGATAAACTCAAGAGGTTTACCCTCTTTTTCTTCACACCACTTGAGAGTTTCATCAAACTTCTTTTTGTATTCAGACAAAATTGCTTTCTCATTCTTAAAGTCACGGATCTTGTCAAAGTATTCCCAAGTTCCATCCATCTTCATCTTAGTTTCATTGTTAGTGAAACAGTCATAACACAAATGTGTCTTGGGCCAAACTTGTGAATCCAAATAGTTACCCCAACGAACGTCGGCACTACATTGCTTACAAATTTGTTTGTTGTCGATTATAACCTTCTTTGGAACTCGACGTTTGCTACCATTCTTCCAAACCCATTTACGACCTTGACCATCCTCCCACTCTTCACCTTCTTTACGTGTGGCGTTATTTATGTCTTCGGTGTAACCAACTTGTATAAATGGTCGATTTCCGTCCAGATAATCTTTTACAATCTCCAGATTGCTTTTGCCTTGTGCTCTTTTCATAACCAATATTTATTTATTTTATTTCCCAAAACCACTTTGTAGTCCCTTAATAATGAAACTACCAGTTATTTTAAATGGACTACTGTGAATACTAGGATCTCTGACCACGATTCCTTCGTGTTTTTCAAGATCACCAATTTCACTAGTAGCATTCTTTAATATTTCATCACCAAGCTTGATCGTTGCCAAATATACAACTGTATCATTGACAACTTTATCTATATCTTGTCCCTCAAAATCCATGGCAATATTCTTACTAGCAACAGCCTTTTGGAACTGTTCACGGGTAATCAATGGTGTTTGAATATTTACATCTTTTAACCAATCCTTCAAACTCTTTGTGACTGGATTACCTTGTGGATACAAAGTAACCTTTTCACCGAGTGGTTTGGAGAGGTTTGGCTTGGTCTTAAACTTGGTGTCAACACTACCCAATACCTTAAATCCACGTTTCTTAGCAAACACATTCAACTTATTGATATATGATTGCATGACTGTCTTATCATAAGGAATTTCAGTAGCTACTCTGGATTTGACACTACCATCCTTACCAAACGTCTTGGGTTTGATTTCTTTCAAACCGTGAATTGCCAAGAAGTTACCGATGTCTTCGTAACCCAAAACATTTGTTTGTCCCTCAACATATTCAACGTTCAATAAAATGTTTGGATTGTTCAACAAACCAAGAGCCTTCAACTCGTTTGTTGTTGATGGAATTGCATCATCAAAAATTTGAATTACAGTAGAACCAATCTTGATGAATCCATGTTCAGCACCTGTTTCTGGATTTGGTAAAAATCTAGCAGATAGATCTTGTGGACGCATTCCCTTGATGTCTAATGGTTTTGCACTACCACGGTCCATCACAAATTCTCCATTAACCAAACGAATACTTGCATTAACACCGTCAATCTTTACACTACCAGTTCCCTTTTCCAAAGAGTTAATGGACTTCTGAAAGATGTCAACTAGTTGTTTTCCGTTGGATGCAAAGTCAAATGGATGTTCCATGTGACCACCAGCACCACCTTCTCTAAGAACTTCCGACAAAATATTACTCAGCTTTATCATATGGTTTAATAAATGTTTTTTCGAATGTAGATACGCCTTTTAAGTATGAACGTTTGGTTTCATCAAGGGCATCATCTGTAAATTGCCAATTCCAAAACAATTGGTCCGGTGTCTTGAATCCAAAAAATTCAAGAACACTCTTTTGTGTTTGAACAACGTGTTTACCGTTCCAGTTCTGACCAACAGCAATAAATCCAGCATCAATATCTTTAACTAGATTGGATTCACCCAAAGTCGAGTGTCTATTTTCAATCCAAGTCAAACGTTCAATCAACTTTTGATAATAACCGTTGGCTTGACCCCATCTAACACTTGCAAAAAATAATACACAATCACTCTCAAACAACTCCTTACTGATCTTCCAAAGTTCGTCACCCTTCTCATTTACACTAGCCCAACAACGATGATGACCACTTGGATTTTGTTCTTTGTTTTTCAATAAAGCACCAATCGTTCCACAATGGTTGCCACCAAACTCTTTGTTGCTACTCACATTACCTTCACATGGAACGATGTGTAGTTTTGTTGTGTCAATCAATGTTACTTTTTCTTTGCCAAGCAACTCTTGAATTTTAATGGCTAACTGACTGCTTTTTGGAACATCGTCTTTATGTTGAGACCAACGATTACTTGTAGTCAATAGTAACACTTTGTTTTTACTACGCAAATAATCCATGGTCTTCTTGTATTTTTTAGCATACAAGTCCATGTCTTGTTCACTTGCTGGCAATTTAGCCTCTGTTAGAAGGTCTGATAGACTAATCATCGCATATAAATATGTGGTGTTCTCAAAAAATATCTATATTAATTTATCAATCTAGTCTGTTCAAATAAACAAAAAACCCCGGCTTTTTAGGGCCGGGGTCTTGATTTAGTTTACTCTAGGTTATTCACCGAAAGTAGCACCAGTTGGCAGAATGTTGAAGTCAAGCAATATGAATTCAGCAGTTCTGGTTGGTTGAATGAAGATTTGACCGTAAAGAATATTGCGATCAATCAAGTCAGGAGTGTTGTTTTCAGCATCCATCTTAACTTGGTAAGCATAGATACCGTTACGTTGTTGAACACTCTCCAAGTATGGATTGACGATACTCAAGAAACGGTTACGAGTTGAAGCAACATTTTGTTCAAATACCAAGTAGTTGCTTGAACTTGCGATAAACTTCTTCAAGTTGATCAACAAACGACGAACATTGATACGATCCAAGGCACTTGGAGCAATTTGTAGAGTCTTTTGACCCCAAACTACGATACCTTGACCTGGGAATGCTGCGATTGGGTTCACACGATTCTCATATAGAGTGTCACGTTCAGCATGTGTCAATCTGTCTAGGACTTGAACAGCTTGTGGGATACCACCACGATTTAGACCGGCTGGAGCATACCATTCTGCAGCAGCATTGTCGTTAGCAGCATAAACTGCTGGCAACACTACTGAAGGAGGAACACTGATAATCTTATTCAAGTTTGTATCCAAAATCTTGACCCATGGATAGTAAGTTCCAACATAGTTACTATCAATTGTAGCAACAGTATTAATTGCTGCATTGATCAAACCTACGCTTTGGTTACTTGCTGGGAACACCACGTTATCCATGATGTAGAAACAATCTCCACGAGCTTCACACATATCAATGGTGATCTCGGTGACATAGCTGTGTTGTTCACGGAAGATACCTGGCAACACGATCAAGTTGATATCAAACTCATCGGCGTTACCGAGAGCAGTGATACATTGCTTGTATGCGATACTACCTGGGCTTGTAATGTTTGTGCAATCCAAACCTTGGGTATTACCAGCAGTGATGTCAGATCCAACGTTGATTGGAATTGCTGGCCATTGACCATCAAATCCACCTTGGAATCCAATCACGAACTTACGAAGTCTTACATAAGTAGATTCGTTGACTGGATCGTATACTGAAGGAATACTACCACTCAAACTTGGAGCGAGCAACGAGCCTGTGCTTGCTGCTACACCTTGAGCATAGTATGAACAGTCAGCTGTTCCCCATACTTTGGCTTCAAGATCAAAGTCGATGTTTTCACCGTTTTGATCTGCGCCACCGTAGTATGGAAGTGGCTTGAACCATTGCTTTGTATCGTTCTCAATACCAACTCCAAACGAAGCGGTAGGATATAGAGCAGCGATTTCAGCTCCACTTTCTGGAACTTCACCGAACACTGTTCCCGATGGATACTTACCAGGTCCTAGACCATAGATAGATGCCTTACTGTAACGAACTGCTGGCAACAAGTTACCAAGAGTTCCGTCTACTGGAGTTGAATATGATTCGAAACCGTATGGAACAACCGATTGTGGGTATGCCACATCAGTCATTTCGATACGAACATACTTACTCAAGTTTACGTAAGTTCCGTATTCTACGATCTTACTGGTGTTCGTAATGTAAGCATAACGATCACCAATACGACGTGCAACAAAGTTTGCACTGTCTGGATCAAGGTTCAAGTTTTGGAAGATTTCGAGATACTTAGGACGCTTGTCGGTGTCACTGTAAGCACGAACAGCAAGAGTGAATGAACCCCAGTTGCTGCCTGGAACAGTTCCAGCCAACTTAACGTTGCTAATTTCGATCTTATACTTCTTGTTGCTCAAACTACCGTCACTGAGAGTGTGAACCTTGAACAACTTGAACTTGGTAGGAACAGCAACTTCATCAGCGCTTCCCTTGAATGGAGCAATTTGTTGACTGTAGATCCATGGTGTCTTAGCATTTGTGATAGCAAATTGTGAATCACCACTGTTAGGATCTAGTGAGTATTGATCCAAGAACTTCATAGACTCACCAACACTGAACGAAGCAGATGGAGCAGTTGCTACTTGCAATCTCCAACCACCACCCTCAGCATTTGGACGGGTCTTTTCAGCAACGAACTTCTTGATGGTGTCTTCGAAGAGGATGTAGTTATAAGCAGCCTCAATCTTTTGACCAGCAATTTGTTTAGAAGGATTACCAACAGTTGGATCAATTCCGAAAACGTCCTTGATGTAGTTGTTGTCGTCTTCATTCAAACTGAAGTCATAGTAACCATAGGTTCCGTCAGAAACGTTACCATCAGTATCAGTCCAGTTGTATCTCAAGATAAGTTGATAAACGTTGTCGTTTGGATTTACAATACCTTGATATGGATATATTGAACTGGTCAATTGACTTACAGCAGAAGTATCGAATCCGTATACTTCATAGTCGCTACTGAATTGTGTCGAAGCATTTTGGGTATTTGCCAAAACTGCTAACACAACTGAAGAACGACCAGTAGTAGATGGATTACATGGATCAGATCCACCCGAACCATCAGCTTGGAAGTTTCCTGTAAATGCTCCATAAGAACCACTCACAAGACCCAAGAATCTCAATGCAGCACCGCAAGTTGCGGCACTACGAACAGTGGCAAAACTACCACTCTTGACATACAATGTGCTTGTAGCATCAAATGTATCTTGATCATATGCCAATGTAATATCGGTTGTATCACCACCAATGTTCAACAAGCTTGAAGTCAACAAGAAGGAAACTTCAGTGCTTTCTTGAATTGATCGAGCAATTTGTGTTTGTGGTGTAGCTGTGCTACTTCCTTGAGCACTAGAACTCAAGAAGAAATACAAACCAACAGATCCCGAAGGTGCTAAGTTGCCACCATCATCGAAGTATCTGCTGAGTTGTGCAGTTTCTACTGTTCCAAGACTTACTTGTTTACCAGCATACAACTTACTACCACTCAAGTTACCAGTTCCATCATAGTTGGCTGGGAAACCACTGGTCAATGCGGCACTACCAAATCTTGCATTGATACTACCACTAATTGTCAAGTATGAACAATCAAATGTTGAATAAAGATGTGGCGAGAATGCGGTGTTCGCACCAGTTTCTCTGTGAGAACACAACTTTGCATTTGCACCAACACTTGTATCCAATACTACGAATGGGAACTTGACTTGTTGATTATTGATCTTAGTTACCGAAGCGGTCAAATAAGATCCAGATCCAGCTGGGAATCCGGCTACAACGTTGCCCGTAATACCACTATCTATCAAAATAGAGGCAAATGCACCAGAACCAGACTTGAAAATATATCCACTTGGTGCCCATTGTGTGACATCAAACCATGCCAAAGCATAGTCAGAACCACCACCTGAAGGAGTTACCTTTAGTCCGTTATCAACAATCGAAGCACTAAATGCTGAATCAGCATTGTATGTGGTCAAACTTACCAATTGATAAGCATCTTTCAATACTACAAGAGAAGCAGACAAACTGTTGATGTCTGGCAAACTTGAATTTGCACCAACGAAATCAGCAATTTCTTGATTTGTAGTGTTAGAACCTGTGATCCAGATACCTGCGAGAGGGTTTGTTCTAGTTAGAGCGTTTGGTTGAATTTCCCACGATGATGCGCTGTGAACATATTGAATGTTCGCAGTATAGTCATCACTGTTCAAATACATGAACGAAGCAGTGGTCAAAGCACCAATGTCTGATGTTCTCAACCATTGACCTGGTTCAGCATAAACCACCAATGGGTTCTTTTGCCAGTAACCAGTCAATCCACCAACACGGACGATAGTTACAACGCCTTGTTGAATGAGATATTCTTTTGCAGTGTAGGGACCGTAGTATACACCGTCAGCAATACCGAAGCGTTGTTCTAGTGTTGCTACGTCAGTTATAATATTTGGGTAAAACGCAGGTCCGTCAGCAAACGGAGCCACGATTGCACCACCGATGTTGGCTACGCCTTGGGCTAGCCCCGATAAGTCATTTTCTCTGGTGAATACACCAGGACTTACTATTTGTTGTGTTGGACTCCAGCGTCCACCTTCTTGAATTGGCATAATTTATGTTCCTTTCAGAGTGTCAACTTAACTTTTCCAAAAGTTATGTTTACTTTATAAATATTGCCAGAAAAGTGGAACACCTAACTATTTATATCATCTTTAACTTTTTTTCACCGAAAATCGATCTTGCTATACCCATTTTCTTTTTTGATCTCTAGTTGTTGATCAACCATGTCTCTCATTTGATCAAGATGGCTGATAATCCAAATAAACTCAAACTGGTGTTTCAAATATGTAAATAGAGCACCCATCTGTCCCAAATGATCACTATCAGCACATCCAAATCCTTCGTCAATACAAATAATATTGGGTCTAGGTAGATTACTAATATTAATCAAAGCAACTCTGATTGCCAATCCACTCACAAACTTCTCCATACCACTAGCCATTTCAAGAGGCCAACGTTTGTCATCATAAACAATGTTGGTCATGATGTTTTTACCGTCAGTTTGTAGAGTAACACTAAACTCAACAATCTGATGAAGAATATTGTTAACTTCTTTCTCAATCTCTGGCAAGGTCTTGGAAATAACATCATATGGAATACCGTCACGACTAATAATTGCGGTATACAACTTGTAAGCTTCATATGAAGACTCCAACTCTTTTACCTTATTCAATTGATCGGTAGTATTCTTATATTGAAGTTCCAACTTACCCTTTTCGGTAGAAGCAGTGAACAATTTTGAATTCACAAACTTAATCTGAGTTTCAATATCCTTGATAAAAGACTTGTGTTCATCAATTTGATCCAACAACTTCTGATTGTTTTCAATAGTATCCTTATTCTTATAGAAACTATCAATTGCATCAACAATATCCTTCAGCTTGTTTTGCAACGTAATCAAATAGTTTTCATCACGTAGTATTGCCGTATTGATAACACCACGCTTCTTTTCCAATTTGACTCTATCATTATTTAGACTCTGACAATTTTTGTATCTAGTCTCAATATCACCAAACTCTTCAACCTTAGACTTTAAAGTGTTGTATTCACCAATGATAGTAGTTGCGTTGACCTTTTCATTTTCAAGATCTTGTTTGGTTGCAATAGCATCTTTTACGAACACGTTGTTGACGCAGTATTCACAATTAGGGTCATACTTATGTTCTTCAAGCTTCTTGAGTTTGTCAACCTTGGTCTTGATAACATACTTCAATCGTTCAATTTCAGCCTGCTTTGATTCTTCAAGTTTCTTTGCATTCTTATACTCTTGATATGTAGTCTCAATGTTATCACACGCCTTTAGAGAAGAACTCAACTGTGAAATCTCGGAGTCAGTCTCTTCCAACTTGGTCTTATTCTCAGAAATATCCAAAGTGAACTTGTTGACTTTTTCCTCATAATCAATCTTATCTTTTTCAAGAGAAGTGATATCAACATACTTGACCGAATCCAGTTTAACAATATTCTTGCTCAACTGTAACAGTTCATTATTATGTTCATCTTTCTTTAACTCCAAGTTCTTCAACTCAACATTGAAAGAGGCAATGTTTTCCAAGTTGGTATTGATACTACCAGATATGGTAACAAGGTCTGATTCCAATTGATCTTTACTGATATTCTTCAATAGAGTATTAGTTTCCTTGAAGTTCTCGTTAGCAATATTATAAAGTTGATCAAAGATATTCAATCCCATGAATTGGCACAACAAGTCCTTGCGTTCAGTCTGACCAAGATCAATAAAAGATCCAGCCTTACTGTTTTGAACACTCAACACGGTCAAAATAAAGTCATCGTATGTTCCAACATAGTCTCTGATAATATCATTGGTGCTTCTACGAGCTTCACCGTTCAAAGGCACTTCGTTACCATCTTTGTCAATCTTATAGAATTTGACCTCCACCTTGACACTACCCTTCTTATCAGCCTTACCTTCACGTTCGATGTAATAATCAACACCACTCACTTCAAAATTAAACTTACACTTGAAGCTCATCTTTTGAGTATTAAGAACGTGACCAGCCTTGTATCCCTTACTGAACTTATCGAAGACACAAAATGCCAAAGCATCCATGATACTAGATTTACCACTAGCATTTGGAGCAAACAAACCAATAGTTCCTTTGAGTTTGGTAAAGTCGATATAATTACCTTCACCATAACTAAACATGTTGTCAAATTCAAAGGTCTTTGGCTTCCATCGAATATTCTTTGGAGTCTTATCTTTAGGAATTTGAAGGTTGATATCCTTATTTAGATTCTTGACTTTCTCAATCAAGGCCTTGTCAGTCTTTTTTGAAGTCAGTGTTTCTTCAATTAACTTGTTTTGATAATCAACATTGAAGATGTTATGAATATCAAGAACGTGATTGATCTTAGTAGAACTGTTATCAAATTCATCAATACGAATAAAAGTTGATTCAAGAATCTCACACTTATCCTTAATTTCATTGATAACTTCTTTTACTTGTGAAGGAATAGATTCAAAACACTTGGTTCTGATACGAGCCTTCTTGGGAATATCACTAATATCTGTTACCAACTTACCCTTGTTGATTTCGACAGTATAAAAACCATAGTCGTTCGCCAATTCATAGTGTTTGAACAACTTACGCTTTAGATCCCACAACAAAAATCCATGACCCTTGAGTTCTTCACCATGGTTTTGTTGAATCATTGATCCAGCATACACAATCACTGGCTTATTTTCATCCTCGTTGTATTCTTGAAGTATCTGATGTTTGTGAATATCACCCAACATTGCGATGTGGTGACCTTCAAACAAATTATTCATGATGGTTCTGTTGCTGACAGTATAACCAACATCTGTTACGGCATCATTCACAGGTCCGTGGAATAGTGCGATGTGATGATCAGTTTCCACCTTATACCTTGAAGGAATGGTATAATAGTTGATATACTTATCTGGTTCATCAAATACACTGAAATGATTGAACAAAATGTTCTCATATCTAAACACCTCACTGGGCTTTAGATAATACAAATTGGGATGATTCAATGCTTCCACGATGGGAGTCAAACAATCCAATCGTGACTTATTAGCTAATGTAGCATCGTGGTTACCAGCAATCAAGATGGTAGGAACTCTATCCGCACAATTCTTCAAGAAGTCACTACCAATTTTAACACACTCTGGACTGAGGTCAGACTTGTTATGGAAAACGTCACCGGTAATAACACAAACCAAACTTGTGTTCTTTTTGAGTTTGTCCAAGACAGTATAAAAACGTTCGAATACAGAGGTATATTCGTCGTGCCTCTTTGTTAGACGAATGTGAATATCAGATACCTGAACCACATTGTCTATACGTTGATCTGTGTTTTTTAATACTATCATATCTTATGTTTAATTTTCAATTTGAATAAATCGCTTTCAGAGATCTTAACACTGGCATCTATGGCTTTCCAAGTATTTTTATGTCCGATTTCGTTTGGATCTTTACCGTTTAACAAAACCAAGTGTGCATCAATTCCATTACAAACCAAGAATTGACAAATATCCAAACTGTTTTTAATCGCATCATTGTCCAACAACACATTGACCCTCGGAGGTTTTTGTGACGACAACTTGGCCTTTAATTTGTTAGACAACGTTTTACCAAACAATGGAATCACATTGTATTTTACAGAAAATGCGTCAAAGACACCTTCCACCAAAGTTACAGGCTTACTAAAATCGGTGAACATTTCAAATCCAACAATATCCTTGGTCGAGTCACACAATCTATACTTCATCTTACTTTCATAGATGTCTCGACCACAATAAAAGTTTAGTTCACCCGTTGCAGAATATGACGGAACCACAACTCTGTTTTTGAATTGACCATCAGAACAATATCCGATGTTGTATCGAATCATATCGTAAACCGACAGACCACGTTTGAAACAATAGTTCAAAGCGTGTTTGTGCGTAACATCCGAACTAGCCTTATACAAGGGTTTGAATTCAGACGGAAGTTGTAACTTTTTGATTTCGGATTTGATTGTTTTTGGAGCCTTTATTTTGCACAACGACTCATAGAACTCCGCCGGAGCTTTGATCTTGTTTAGAAGACTCTTGAATCCTTTACCACTAAAATTACAAACCCAACAATGATAATAACCAGTTGTGGTGTTTACGTTTAACTTTCTTTTATAGTGATTACAATTAGGACAAAAAAACATCAACTCCGTTCCGCCCTTTTGGACAGACGGTTTGTGTTTAAACAGTCTTGTAAGTGTATCTATAACAGAAGTCTCTACCATACGTCACTTCAGATACTACACGACGAATCGGAAGATTCAACTTTTTATTTTTCGACATACATTGCGCACACAATTCCATCATACATGTCGCTATTTCGTTCGTCCCAATTTCCCTTCTTATTCTTAACAGTAAACTTGGTGACGTTTGGCATCAACTTCTCCAACTCTTCTTTTACAAACTCTTTTGGTTTGATGCCCTTGACACGACACTTACCAAACAAATGTTTACGCATTGTGGTGACCGATAAAAGATTTACTTTCGTCTTGAAATGTTCTTCAATGATGTAAGCAAATACAGCGTTGTGTCTAGCCAGAGTTATAATAACTTGTTGTGAAGTAAACCCGCCTGCAAAACCACTTAGAGCAGCTTCAAGATTAATATGATCCACCTTTTTTATGAGTGTCACTTTTTCTAATTCTGAAATTACATGAAACGTTTTTTCTTTGGTAGTTTCGAACTTTTTTGTGTCAATAAATCCCGCTTGTTCGATCTTACCATCAACGTTAAACGCCCATCCAGTTACAGATGTTGAAGAATCTAAACCCAGTATAACCATTAACAATAGATATATTAACGGGTAAACTTGCCATTAATATATTTGTTGGAATTGAATCCCTTCAAATAGATAGAAAGCTGCTTGGATTGATTTCCAGTAGCATCTTTGAACTGAGTAGCACCAGTTGGAGTATTTGTAACAAAGCCTGGGTCAACGGTATACAACGAATCCTTGATTGAAGATCCTCCGTTCCAGTTTGTAGCAATCTTGTTTACACCATTGGTGATCACCGGACCCAATCTGGTATTATCACTATAACTGAGTGCGCTCTTATTGAAATTCTCAGTGCCAGTTGTTACCTTGGTCAAAAATCCCTTACTAACGGTCCAATCTCTATCAGCAGTGCTACCACCAAGAGACAATTCATTAGATCCTTGAGTCTTTACGTTCTTTTGAACTGGTTGGTAAGCACCACCAGCAGCTTGACCAGACAAATATCTGTCTGCCAAACTCTTGTTTGATGATTCACGGTCAATTATTTTGCTGTCAGATAGAGTTGCCATATGATTTTATGTCGCTTTATATAATAAATATGGTTAGGTGTCCCATTTAACAACAATATTTATTGGAATTTGACCATTGTTTTTTATAGGAGTTGCAATTTTTCCAACTGCTACTAGGTCGGCACCAGCATATAATCCAACCTGTGTAATGTATGGTGCCAAATAAGAACCAGTAGGATCTACAGACGAACTAAAGTTGTAATTGAAAAATTCAGCTTTGATAGTATTTTGACTGCCTTTACCAGTTTGGTTGTCCAAGAAAGAAATGATGTCGTCATAGTTTTTCCTTCTTGATGTTGGGGTGATATACTGTTGGTAATTTTCAACCGTCAAATTTTCTATAAAGTAGTTCCAGATCATATACGCATCTGCGTAATTTACCATACCATCTTTATTTACATCAAAGTCTTTGGTTGCCAACTCACACTTCAACTCTGGAGTCAATCTATTGTTTGTATAATCAACCATCGAAGAACTGAAGTATCCAAAGATGCTTTCTTGAACATCTCCAGACACCAATACATCCCACCATGATTCAACGTGAGTTGTAGTCAACTTATAGTTAATATATCTCAAAATAATATCCAAATTACTAAAGTCAAATGTCTCTTTGTTGATCACACAATATGGTCCAACATAAGATGCAGTAACAGCAGTTGGATTTGTAGAAATATTAAACTCGCCAGGTTCTACAGTGCAAATGTATTGTTTTTCATGTAGAGTTATTTGACTTTGGTATTCTCCGTAAATATAGTCATCCAATTGTTGTAATGGATTCTTCAATATATCAGACAATATACTACCAGTATTATTGACCACAAACTTATTGTAACTATAAAATATGTTACCTATATTTGGATTGGTTTGAAGATCACCAAAATCATAAATAAACGATCTACCAAATACTGAATCTGTGACATTTGAATCTTGTTCCATCACAAGCACAATTGACCCACTATCAGTTGCGTTTAAGTTGTTACCATCACAACCACAGATTTCATCTTCCATTCTGAAATAAAATGAACTGATAGATGGTCCATCTGAGTTACATGTAAACAAACCACTGCCGCTTTGTTCAGCTGCATATGGTTCTGACAAATACAAATCATCATTCAAAGGTGCTGGTGAACCAATTACCAAATTTAAATCTGATAATGCTACTGAGGCACCAAATGCGGTAAAACTTTCGTCTAACTTTTTTCTGTATCCGATTGGTGTGGTTGTTGCCATCTTCAACGTCAAATTATTATCACACGACCCCGTAGAAATCTTGTATAACATTGCTTGACCGTTGAATGTGCTAGCACCAAAGTCGTTTGTTTCAAAGTTAATATTGTATCTGTTTACCGATGAAGATAGATATAAACTAGAGAATGGAAAATATGGTTTTGGAGAACCAGCAAGAACATAATGACCGTTTATGTCAACACTGTATCCAAACATATTGTCTTTGAATGTATTTGTGTCACCGTAGATCTTCTCCAATAGAACATATTGTTTGGTTCCAACAGCAGGTATGTTGTAATAATAAATTGCACCACGTTGTCTTATGGGTTGAGACCCAATCAAAGCCAATGAACTACTGTATTCGTAGTATATGAGATCGTTTGGAGCACCAACAATCAAATTATCTTTAGCAATAGCAACTGAATATCCATATCTTGTGGCTGTCTGACTCACTGGTAACCATTCAATATCTCTGTCACCTTGCAATTTTAACCACTTTGACGAAGTATCTTGTGTCAAAGTTTGAGTATTCTTCCAAGTTCCATTATTTAATCCACCCTCTCTAAAATACACAAAAACTTTGCTACCTGTTTGTGAAGCAGATGCTACTACCAATCTATCTTCATTGTATTTATCTATATAAATTGATGAACCAAAATACTGATCGGCACCATTTGATGATGAAATAGTTTGGTAGTAGTTATAATAACCACAACCAGATCCAGTATACAAATAGATGTCAACGGCACCTCTGTTTGAATTTCTGAATGGTGAACCTATTGCCAAAAAGTTGTTTGACACGGCAACCGCACGACCAAATCCTTCAGCTGCCGATCCAGTAACTCCACAAAATGGACTGTTTGGCAAAGAAAATAAACTGTCATTTTCTACTGAACAAGACCCCGTTGATGCTTCATCGTAAATTTTGTATATGTCTACGGTTGCATAATTTTGATCAATACTAGCAATACTTTGACTAAAAGCAATGTCTGATATTACCAAGAATCTTTCGCATATTGCCAAAGCAGAACCATAAGACGTTTGTTTTTGTATTACAGTTCCGTCTTCCAATATCAAAAAGTCACAGGCTAATGAATTATCAGCCAAAGACCCACTTTCATATCTTAATGATGCTGTATAGGCAGAACTTGCACTTTGTTCTGTATAATATGATAGTAGTTCACCGTGGTCGAGAGGACTGCCTCGTCTATAGGTCTTTGCAAAAGAATAATTGGTAGTGAACCTATTTTTTTGATAAACTAACACCTCACCAAGTCTTGCAAACCCCTCATTACAAGAATATGGCTTTGAATTGGTATTTGAAACCGCTATGTAGTTACCGTTTGTAACCACATGTTGGCCAAAGTTCTCATTATAGATGTTTAACAAATTCGACATTTACTATAAATATTGATTACAACCGAATATCTTCAAATCAAAGATTGTTTCTTACAAACATTTTTTCTTCATCTGTGGGGTAGTAGTATGGTTTCCAACAATGTATGACCGCAACGTCCCCTTGTTTTTTTTCTAATTCCGGTATAGGTTCATTCCACCCTCGTCTGTCAACTAATGTAGTGACGGTTGAATTTTTATACTGCGTGAGTTCAGCCCAACTTCCGAACGTTAATTTAGAAAAAGCAAAAATAAAAGTAAGTGCTGAGTCAGTCCATTCACACGGCCTACTATCTAAACTATAGATAAAATTCCAATCTATAGTTTTAGATTTTTCATATGCCTCTAAAAATTTGAGTCTGTTAAAAATAGCACCGCCACATCCAAACACGCCGGTAGGTCGAACGTTTAAATAATTGTAAACAGAATCCGACCACCCGACACCTAGAATACCAGATAAATCATATGGTGGAATACCTCGTATCTCTCGTTTTATCCACACATCATCTTCAAAATGCATTACGTAATCAACATTTTTTAATGATGTGACGCATGCATCATACACTCTGTCCAACCACGCCAATGTTGTTTCTAAATTAAAAGCAGGCCGACCACTGATTCCAGTTACTTTGGTTTTGGCATAGACACAACTAAACTTTTTTGCAACAGGTATCAGAATGTCTGAGTTGTCTTCATATAACGCAATAGGCGAATTGGGATAGAATGTTCTAAACTGATTCAAAGCATAATAACACGCCTCCAAATTATTACCACTTTGATAAAAAAGCCCAATATTCATTTATATTTTTTTGAAGTTTATTATATAATTATGGTTCACTAGTAGATTATAATCAACGAACTGACCCTCAGCACCAGAGAACCCTGGTTTTTGATTGACTAAACTCTTGTTGCACATATAAACACCATATTGCGGATCTTTGGCTAACCCAAAAGTGTGTTGATCAAATACCCAAAACCGTGAAAAGTCAAAACTCAACAATTTATCATAAAATGTGTGATTCACAGCATAAGCATGAACCATGTAAACACCACCACATCTGGAAAGATTGTCTGTAACTTGATGAAATTGTTCAACAGGATTGCAACCGAGGAAAAACATATCCCAATCCATAGTTTTCAAATCATCTACACAGGCTTGTAAATCTTGTAAAATACTATCGGTAAACACAACATCATCTTCAAATATTAAGACATTTTTTAATTTTTGATATTTAGCCAACGTTATGGCATTCAAATGTGATAAAGTAACACCTCTAACCGCTGCCAAATATGGTAATCTCTCAGGAAGTCGATCACACTGAATACCTCCATTTTTTGTAATCATTTCACTTTGTTCAAGGGAGATTTTAACACCGGACAATCTATCCGCCACAATTGCATATTTAGAAAACTCTTTTTCCAATTCAACTTTTCTAGCCAGATTAGCATCTGGATTTATGTAATATATTTTGTCAAAAAAATTAAATGGATTGTTCATACTTTATTATTACATATTTTATCAATAAATAAATTCCACATATTGCCGATTTTGTTTATGTTAAATTGTTGATTTATATATTCAAATTGACTAAATCTATGTTGGACTGAAACATCTTTAGAATCTATATGATTTACCAAATCAACGATATGCTTAGTTTCAGTTAATTGTGGCGCCTCAAATACTCTCGATTTTTTAAGTGTATCTATATCTAATCCATCGGGAAATTTTATGAAATGACAATGGTGCCCATAATATTCAGGTATTGCTCCAAACGGATATGTGACAACATTAACCCCCAAAGCAAGAGCCTCTGCTATTGATACAGAAAAAGTATCTTGATATACTAATTTTCGATGGGTTAAAGATGGAAATATAAAGTAGTTACTTTCGGCTAAATGATAATACAATTTAGATTTATCTAATGCAGTTTTTTCATGATTTATGTAATCGAAGTGAACAAATTCTAAATCCGTCCAATTTAAATTACGAACCGATTCTTCAGCAACATCACCACCTCTTGACCACTGGCCAGAAAATATTACTTTGTGTTTTTTTCTTGGTATATTCTTATCCAAGATATTTTTTATTAAATTCGTATCAATCGCGTTGGGTATAATAGTTTCATGATAACCATATTCATGATTTTTATACAAGTCATTATATTGTTTATTTTCACCGAATGCCCAATTTGAAATAGAAACAGATCCAATACTAAGTTTGTTAACACTAGCATACTCTAATATACTATTATGTGCGTATCCCCAAGCTAAATGATACCAGTATATCACTGATTTTTTAACTTTAATTGGAAGATTTTTATATCCATCAAACCATAAACATGTAACTAATACATCATATTCTTTAAATTTAACTTCATCAAATAAAAGGTTTGTATAAAATACACCATTTGACATCTGTGGGTTTTTACAAAACTCAAGAGCAACTGTGACATCATTTCCTATAGAGCTCAAATACTCCGACACATATACAACACTACTTTCTGTCCCAGAACAACTGGACCCTTCATATCGTATTTTTTCTCCAGTAATATCGCCACTTCTATTAACATTTCCAACTACTACAAAAGCAATTCTCATATGTTCTTTTCGTATCGTGGAGTCCATCCAGATTTGGTGTGACCATACATGACCAACTTATCAGGTTTATTTTCACTCACAAACTTAGCCGTGTGAGTGGTTTGTGTATAGTTAAACACGTTTGGATTCTCACTTGGTTTGAAATCAACTCTGTGTAAATTGTTACCAAACTTATCAATAATACCTAACGTGATAAATTCGTATCCATCTAATGCATTGTTCTTGAAAAACTCAACGTCCCAATTTACCACAATGTTGTAATTCTCGACGGTAAACTGTTCTTCCCATACACCTGGATTGGGTGGTTCGTTAACCTTTAAAGTATATCCTTGAATTCTACACTTCTTAAAGTCAAACCCAAACGCTACTTCATAGTCACGGAGTGTTCGTTCAGTTCCCAACCCATAAACGCCAAATGGAATATTGTGATTCTCTTGACCAAACAACTGTCTTACTAGATTACGTGACAATACATCACGTTCACCACTGGTAACCTTGATCTGTTCTGTCTTGTGTCCATGATCATCCCAATGTTTGACACGATAATTTCTCGTATACTCATGCCACATAATCATTCTGTATGGAGAAAAGAAATCATATCCATGACTATAAGCTCTGAGACTCATAGAGGTTTCTTCTGTGTAACCACCAAAATAAACTCTTGGGTCATACTGAACTTCCTCACAGAACTTACCTTGTGTAAAAATAAAATGTCCAGACAATGTTCTTGCACGAATAACTTTGGTTCTTGACTTGTAGTCTTGTATAAACCAAGGCATGCTCATCAACAACTTGTCATAAGAAAACTCATATTGACTCATCAAACAAGGAACTGGATTCCATGTTGACGGATCGTCCTTTGGATTGAATGGTGTGCAGTAAGTTGTAATGATTGGCTTCTTACAATATTCAAGAGCCTGATTATAGTCTTCGATACACATCACATCCCAGTCTTGAACAAATCTATGATGTGAATCAATTTGTAATGTATACTCTTCGTCCTTCCACAACTTTTGTGTTAGGTTTCTTGCCCATCCCAAACCCTCACTCTTTTGATATTGAACATCTACAACTCTGAATCTAGGATCATTGGTAAATTCTTCCAACGACTCAGTATCATCACGTTGCCAACAAATGCCAAACGTCAGATTTTCTGGATGTCTGGCTTTGTTAATTAGATCTCGGATTGTAGGAACCAACTCTGGGTCTCTATAACTAGCAATTTGAACGAATATTTTAGACATAACCATTGTTTATATAGATATTATAACAATTCAAACCATTATTATAAAATGACAGGTATTAAGCCACAGTATCCCACCTTACAGTTCCAGAATATGTTTTCATGCCATCATTCCATCCACGACCATTGACTTCGACACCATTATTTCTACTAGCGATGGTTATGTATAGTATTCTATATGCTCCACTAAGCAATATTGTGTAGTTAAAGTAACTAGCGGATCCGTTGCCTGTATATGTTACAACTGGAGTAGACCAAGTAGATGGATATCTATAAGCGATAAATCCATCTCCACCAAATCCACTTACATAAGGGCCCATGCCACCGCCACCACCGTTACCAGCACCATAACCCGCCGCCTGGTTTGTAGGCATTCCACCATCAATTCCTCTTCCAACAGATCCGTCACCACCACCTTGACCTCTGCCAGGTGCTGACGACCTTATTGCGGAATTAAGTGATAAATTCTTTCTTAAAGAACTACCTCCGCCGCTTCCTGCAATAGCATCCGCTACAAACGGGTCAACATCGATATCAAACCAAGTTGGAACTTCGCCGACAGTCATAACTGCGGTTCCATTACCACCTTGTGGTGTGGTGCCACTCACAAGTTGTCCACTGGCTCCATTAGAATTGTATCCACCACCAGAACCACCAGCTCTATAGTCAACGTTTTCAATTCCAACGCCGCCAGAACCGCCGGATCCGTCTCCGTTACCCGCTGCTATGAGGGTGCCATCGGGTGCAACACCGCCACCACCGCCGCCACCACCATATACGCCATTACCCGCAGGAACAGCTGCGCCGTTGATATAACTTGCGCCGCCACCGCCACCACCGGCATAATATGTGTCAGCAAACATAGTGGTTTGACCATTTCTATTAGCCATTACTGAACCGGTAAAGTCGCCACCACTACCAACAACAAAGTTGTATGTTACACCAGCAACAGGTATAAAGGTATTTGTTAATACATAAGCACCTGATCCGCCACCTCCCATTGTTGGTTCACTAGCAACGACGCTGTTTATTTTGTCACCACCCGCACCACCTCCACCTACCATAAATAATTGAATACTAGGATCGGGCGTAGGGGTTGGAGTTGGTGTAGGAGTTGCTGTTGGAGTAGGAGTATTTGTTGGAGTAGGAGTAGGTGTAGCTGTAGGCGCCGGTGGAATAGGCGTTGGCGTAGGTGTTGCTGTTGGCGGGATAGGGGTTGGAGTTGGTGTCGAAGTAGCTGTAGGTGTTGGAGTAGGAGTAGGAGTGTTTGTTGGTCCCGGAGTAGGCGTAGGGGTTACAGTAGGTGTTGATGTTGGTGTAGGTGTTGGTGTTGCTGTTGGTGGAATAGGTGTTGGCGTAGGTGTAGAAGTTGATGTAGGAGTAGGTGTTGGTGTTGGTGTTGATGTAGCTGTAGCAGTTGGCGTAGGAGTGACTGTAGCTGTTGGCGTAGGCGTAGGGGTTGGCGTAGGTGTAGGGGTTGGCGTAGGTGTAGCGGTAGGAGGCAAATCTTCTGAGTTACATGGACATATTATTGGATTTTTGATCACGCCTACAAACGTGAAACTATCCTTGATGTCGTTATACTGAAACAACACGTATCCTAAAGATTGTCCATTGCCTACACTTTGTTGTGTCACCTTGAACTTGTATTTTTTAAACAACAAGTTATACGCAGGAGATGTTGTCAGAATGTCATTTTCCAAGTCTGAAATCAGTTTGATAGCTGTAGTAGAAAGAAATTTATCGGTATCTGATATGGTTAAAAGCCATGATATCAAATTTGGCTTGTATAAAAGATAAGAGTATAAGTTATCGATCATAATTTTTTCTTTCTACTTTAAAGTTACGTTACGCGCCTATCCTCCAAGGATCTGCTATTGTGCCTGATCCAAGACCCGCACTTTCTGCGACACTTATTGCACTATTGATGTCATCATAAGTTTGCCATGAACCTACGTATTCGGTGGTGTTGCAACAATCGTTATCATCCCTTGTTGGCATCGTTCTGGTAATTCGTTCACAGTTACTAGAATTTGACATTGCTCTAAATGCTGAGTTGAATCTAATAGTTGCTACAGTCTGTAAATCTACTATGCCACATGCCATGGTGGATACAGGTGTTCCAACCACTTCCATGATAGCCCCACCCGAATTATATGGGTTAATATCAACCGTAACGGCGATATAACCAGGGTCACAATATGGAGCAGTCCCCGTCCCATCCCAACAAGGATCACACGTTGCGGGATCAGTGCATTCAGGCTGACTTGAACAAGATCCCGGTGAACGTAAGACCGCATAATAAAATTCCTCAGATGGAGTAGGCGTTGGTGTCGGCGTAGCAGTAGCAGTAGGTGTCGGCGTTGGTGTGTCAGTAGGTATTGGAGTAGCTGTAGGTGTTGGTGTAGGAGTTGCCGTAGGTCCAACTGGAGTAGGTGTTGGGGTAGGTGTAGCAGTAGCCGTAGGTGTAGGCGTAGGCGTATTAGTAGGAACAACGGGTGTTGGAGTAGGCGTAGGAGTTGATGTTGCCGTTGGGGTTGGAGTAGCCGTTGGACCAACTGGAGTAGGTGTTGGTGTTGGTGTTGGTGTGTTTGTGGCGGTGGGTGTAGGCGTTGGAGTCGAAGTTGCTGTTGGTGTAGGCGTTGGTGTTGCTGTAGGACCAGGCGTAGGTGTAGGGGTTACGGTTGGAGTAGCCGTTGGAGTTGCTGTTGCGGTCGGCGTTGGAGTTGGGGTCGCAGTAGGTGCCGGAGTTGGAGTTGGTGTTGGAGCAATACAACATTCACCCGTATTGTATGGATCGGACAAATATGCACCCAAACCACAGATGTTCAATGGAACAGTCAAATCTGTTGAATCACTTTGTAATGGATACTTGTTGATAAAGTAACTACCAGACAATATCAAATTGTAATTTCCATCATCTATAACATCCGCAACGATATCACCACTTTGATTGTTTATCACCAAGGTAGTTGGTCTAATTTTGTCACCCGTTTGATTGATGGTTAGATTGAAAACAGAAATATCGTTGGTCAAACTACTGGTCATCAATGAATTGTCATAACCATCGATGCCAAAAATGTTGTAAGCATTGTTGTAGTTGTTATAATACATCTTTTTGATGGTATTATACACTTGACGTTGATATGTTCCGTCCAAGTTTTGTGGATTTGTAGCAGGATTATAATCAGCACTACCACTTGGATAAAATACCGAACTGGAAGGAACGTATATACCAATTTGAAGGTTTATAGGATCTTCAAATTGAGTTGTTCCCAAGAAACCATCAACACTTTTTTGTGTGCAACTTCCCGACAGATTATCATCGCATGCTACTATCGGAATGATCAATGGAAATGTTTCGTCACCCTCGTTTGCTATGATTATGTCATTAAACACACTGTTCAACTCTTGTGGTTTGGCAAGAGTGAACGGAGTTAGTATGATGTCTTGATTTCTAAAAAACTTGATCATCCTAATATAAATAGGATTGTATTAGAAATCGATACGGACTTTTATGAGTAGTTCGCTATCAAAACTCTTCTGAACTGGTCTGCTGATCTTACCAATAGCTAACAATTCGTTGTTAGAGTTGTATAAACCCACACTAGTAATGTAGGTTCTAGGGTTATTGATCAAATCTTGATAAATAATTGTTCCCTTTGTGAGACCGTCAGTTCCATCCGACACAAAAGTAGGATTGTTACTGTAGTTGAACTCTTTATTCTTTACACGAACGAAGTAATTTGTTGATGGAACAAACTCACTCTTACGTGCTGCCATGGTTTTATCACTACGTTTGATAGCATTAAAAAAGTCACGTTGCCACAAACGAGCTATTGCTTGAACAGAATTTGCACCAATATAACTACTCAAATTTGACAATCGTTGATTGATATAAGTTCCGTGTGTAAATCCAACTTGAGCATTTGTCTTGGTAGTATTAAAAACCACGATGCCATTCGACGGATAAAACAAACCGATACCAGCATATACTGGACTTCCATTCTTAAGATATGGAGTAGCCACACCCTGAATAACAGAACCAGAAATCAAATTGTATACATTTTGTTGTTTATTGATAACTTGTGAATCGTCAATATATGAGAAAGATCCACTAGATCCCGACAAGTTGATTTGGATTTGACCTGGGTCCAATTGATCCTTGATCTTGTCTGAAGAAAAATTCATGACAAAGATATTTTCACTGTCAACTGGTGTTGTTACACTACCAGAAGCAAACGAGAACAATTGGTCACCTGGTTGCAACAATGTGTTCTTGTATTGAGAATAAATTACCTTGGTTTCGTGAGTCAACACGTTTATCGAAGATGATCCGTTAAACACGGAACTACCACTGGTTTCATAGTCACCGTAAGCAATAGCAAAATAAGTTTCGCCATCCAATAAAACATTCAAGTAATATTGTCCGTTCTTAACATCAAATGGTGATGATCCAGTAAGATTATTTGCTTGTGTAGAAGATGTAGTAAATCTGGATTGAGTTACATACAAACTACCTGTTCCGAATAATCCAGAAGATACTTGGTTTATTCTACCCGCTACGATGTCATCACTTGTAAATTGACTAAATATCATAATTCAGTTTATGTTGTTGTTGGGACTTTAACAGTAACAGTAATCGACGTATTTCCGCCACTCTCATTACCTATGATAGTGATATTTGTGGTGGTTGTCTTGGACAAAGAAGCATTTGGAACAAATCTAAACTTGTTTCCTACTACCACTTGAGATGTCTGAGATGCCAAATCGCCGGAGAAAGAAGGAACTGTTGCAGTGGTTGAGTTTAGACTGTTGGTTTCTGTTACGATCAATGTTCCGACATTCTTGTTTGCCAAAATTGCGGTATATCCAAGAGTGACGTTGTAAGTTGGGTTTGTGCTTGGGCTGATACTGATATCACCAGTATAGTCTCTATCTACCGTAATTACCGATTGTGCCACGCTGATCGTAGGAACGGCAGTAACACCTTGATTGAGTGTCACCAACTTATACTTCATCAACTGTGATTCATCGGTGATGGGTTCCATTACTGGAGTATTACGAATTGCGATATCGTAATAAGCACTTCCCATCGGATGATCTGGGTTAAACTGTGTGTAGTCGATTTCGTCATCTGCGAGAGCAAATGCTGTAATGTTTAATCCACCAGTTTTCGCTAGGATTTCACGACCTTTCTTGGTCAAGACCGCGTTAATCGTGATCACATTGTTGTCTAAGTATGCCATATATAAATAATTATCAAGGATTTTATGTTTTACATCAAAATTGATATTATAAATTCATGATGTATTTGTCCAAACTTGCACTAGTTTCCATAGAAGCTGTCAATGGTAACTGAACAAATAGATTGTTTGGATCTCCAGCAGACCCCGTTGTGGTGCCATATACTGGGAAATCACTACTACTGATATTGAGACTCAAATAGCCAGGTATTGTAGTGACTGGACTAGATCCATTTGGAAGTCCTTTACGGTTCACAGTTGTGGTAGAATCATTCTTACCCTTAATGTAAGTATAATATGTCAACTGTGCTGGAGCAAACACCTTAACACCATTGTTTAGACTAAAATTAGATCCACTCACCGCAATATACTTTTGGCGAGAACCAGGCATCATAACCTTACTCAAGTGTCTTGGAGAATATCCAGTGTTTCCTTCACCTCTATAAACATTGGTAAATACAGACGACCCAGTTACAGATCCCGATCCAATTACTTCTACTGTATTGAAACTAGAAGTGAATGTCACTATGTTACCATTATCATTTACCATTTGATAATACTCATTGCCTGGAACATTATATGTGTTTCTAACGTGATAACCATTAGAATCGACATTGATATACTTTCCATACTTTGCGTAGATGAAATCTCGACTATCAATTGACGGAGGGATTTCTAAACGTTGATAGTTATATTGATTTCTATCTGTATCATACGTTGTAATTGACTCGACCGTAATATTCATAGGACTGCCGGTTGTGAATATAGGAGTCAATTCAGCAGCATTGTTAAAATAAATACTAGACGTATACAATCCACTTACATTGTATGAGATGTCCTTGTAATTGAACTTCTTTCTTTCAAGAATAGATGGTTCAATCAACAAACCTGTTTTTATTGAAGCACGGTTTGGAACCACATTCTTGACATAATCAAAAATTGAAAAGTCAATATACAACTTGTAGGTTGTGTAGAACTCTTGAGGGTAAATATACTTAATACTTGACGATGGAAGTGAAGCAAATTCCCTCAATCTCAAGTCCAACTCTGGATAATTTTGACTGGTTAGGTATTTTGGATCACCAATAATATCAGTGATACCTTCTTTACCCAAAAAGTTTTCCATATTGGATTCCAAGTATGTGTATGGACTGATATAGAATCCTACAACGTTACTGTCACTACCTACGATGTCATTGGTCTTTGTAGAATAGTCATAAGGAACAAGATTTGATGTAGCAAATTCATCAATCTTGTTTATCTTCACATTGTTCTTATAGTTTGGACCAAAACGATTTGAATTGATTGCTTGATTTACAACAACCTTGTCAAATTGATATGGAAACTCCGACACATACGCTGGAGCACATGATGGATATGGTTGAGTTACAGATTCTCCCGTAAAGTTTGAAGCGGTAAACCAAGTGTCATAGTAAGTGTTTCTATTTGGTATACCAACTTGTGTTGAAGAAATAACCAAAGAGGCACTCACAGATGAACTGACTGGTGTGTTTATTGACGAACTTGCTGCCCATAATTGCATTGGAGTATCAAAACTCCACAAGTAAATCAAATTGTAATACAATGCTGCCTTGTCTGGAATTGATATAGAATCGAGATTGTAACTATGTTCATCAAAGTCAGACAAACTCAATGGATCACGGAAAACCTTTATCTTATCGATGTTTCCATCAAACTCAATATTGTTGTTGTATGTGGTATTGTAATTACCAACATAATAGCTACCACTTGAGAAATAATTGTTTTGATTGTAGTTAATTACCTTGGTCTTTATACTACTGAAATTCTTCAACGAACCATCATACTGATTGACTGCGAATGTATATGTGTTGGGAACATACTTTTCAGCTGCTGATGATGTGAGTGATGATGTAAACACGGTAATACTACCATAAGTGTTTGTGTCCGTGTTTTGTTCTGGTGTGATACTATCATATTCATAATCAGCTTTAATATCACGGGATATCATGAGTGTGAATATGTTGCCATTCAAATATGGCAGTTCATCCAACTTGATACTTGATGTGGTATTCGATTCAGTTGGATGTAGATCATAAATCAACACACCGGACTCAGCTTGTTGTGTCTTTCTTATATAAACTTCCCAGTCAATTTTGTTGTTTCTGATCTTTCTTACAATAGGAATCTTATCGTTGAAATTGTAGTCTTTTGATTTGAATCTAAACGAAGCTTCAAAAGTATCATATCCACGAAACTCTTCTGTTTGTGATCTTGAAGATGTATATGTGTTTGCCTGAGATCCACTGTAATATAAAGGATCACCTACCACAGAAACATATTCTGGGTCTGTATAATCAAACTTTATGTATCTACCATCTTTGATTCTGGTCAAATAAATGATATCTTCAAAGTCATAATAATTTTGACGATTTACATTTACATCTGTGCTTCCATATTCACGAAGTTGAATCAACTCAGAAGGTATACCAAACAATGATCTGATCAAATCCAATGATGTTGAAGTTCCTTTTGTCTTGTAGATATAAGGAAGGTTGTTAGCAAATCTATTTAAGATCTTCTTACCGTAGTCAAAATAAGAACTTGATAGTGAACTAGATATCTCAGTGTTATCGAACAAGTATTGAGAAATACCACTGTTTTGAAACTTGAAGTTGTTTGTATTCCAGCTGAACGAATTCAATAACTCATCCAAGAAGTTCTTTGGATAATCACTGAGTTCAGATACTCCGAGAGGATATGTCTTTGGAAACTTTTTGATGTAGACCAAAATGTTATCAAAGAAATGACCCACCATCGAAGTGAACTTCAAATAATCAACAGACTGACTGTCTTCACGAATATATTCTGGTAGTTGATTTAGTAAACTGTCTACATTGTTTTGGTCATATGAAATACCATCTTCAATCTTATCATCGATGCTAGAAGTATTGAAGAACAAATATGACTCATACTCATCAAGAGAGTTTAGTATGTCAATTTGAGATTGAGTAATACGATCTATATCTGTTTCATATGTAGCACGTATAGTCAATGCTGAAGAACTAGCTGCTGTATGAACTTGAACCTTCTGAGTTTCTAACTTGTTGTAATCAGAAATCTTGTTCTTGGCAATCTTGGTTCTGAGTTCAGCTGATGAGTAAACTATGAAGTTTGCAAAGTTATCATAATCAATCAACAAATCATTGATTCTTTGTTTTAGTCTTGACTGTGCTTCAAATAGTGTATTTACATCGTGGTCAGAATACTTTTGATTGATAGGGTCAGCAGTATCTACGTTAACCGTAAAATTAACACCGTTTAGAGATACGTTGCGTTTTACAGCCTCCGCAAATAGATTTACCTTGAAGTAAATAGGAGCAATTGAAATATTAGAAATCCAACATGTGGTTCTGATATCATATTCCAAAGGCAACGGATCAGACAACTTGACTTGAACATTTACACGACCATCAATTGGGTTGAAGTAATTTGTGTGAGTCAAAATTTGAACCAAATTACCATTGTCAAAATTCAATGCATTTTTGTATAGACCAAAATACTTGTTAGCATACTCGGTCAAAAGCAAAGTTGTTTGAGTTTCCAACCAGTCGGTGTAGATAATCTTGACAAACAAGTCCAATATACCCTGCAATTGTATTTGGTTGATCGATGTCTTTTGTAGAATTCTATCTTGAGAAACTTTGGTTACAATCGTCTTGAATGCCAACAAGATTTCGTCAGCACTAAACTCGGTTGAATTGTATGTGTATGTAAAGTTCTTGATTTGGTCATCAATACCAATGAACTTTGAAGCTTGTTGAATCGACTCATCGTTAGCCGAAAGTGTAATTACTTTATCAAAACCAACATAGGTCTGAATAATAAACTCTTGAAGTTCAGCCGCATTTTGAAGACCCAAACTTTGAGCAATTGCATTGTAATTGTAGTTGACAGAATTGCGAACAAACGTCTCTGAGATTGGATTGTTGTCAACAATTTGGTTGATGAACGAAGATATCTGTAGGAACAAATACTTCTTATCAGCAAATGCTGACACCTTTATAGCATCCAGTGCATTCTGTGGGGTCAATGTGGTATTGAATGCAAACGATAAACGCAATTCAGTTCTACTTGGAGAAATTTCCTTGATTACAAGTCTGTTTTGGTTGTTACCAGCAACGTTTCTAACAAAGTTGTAGAGAACATAATACAAACCAGGCGCAACTTGTGTCTGTCTAAGAACGTCTTGGGTATCAATCAAGATGTCATTATTGAACTTTGCGTAGTTTGTAAAAGGTTGCGCAAAGTTGTAATATGTCAACTTGTTGTTGATATCACGATAAGAACCTTGGACCACCGAATAAGACACGGTTGGAACAACTCTATTGAAAGCAATACTTTCTTGAGAACTGTTGTAAAGACTGAATTCAATGATGTCACTGTCTGACGTTCCAAAGAAACGTTCACGGTCCAGATACTTTTGTTCATACAGTTCTTGTAGATCTGGGGTAAAATATGAACCACTAGCTATTCCAGTGTTTAACGTCGTCTCATCAAAATTTAGATAACTATATGGCATATTATGATGTTAATGGTAAAAATGGAAAGTCGTCACTGAAGTCAGATGGAACATTTCCTTGACCCAACTTGATTCTTAGATCGATAATTTCGGTCTTCATTGCTGCTATGACTTGTTTATCATCGTTGAGTTCATACTTTTCAACCAAAGAGTTCACAGTCTCATTGAGAATTCTGTTTTCGGCAATGGCTTCATTATATTGTTGTAAAATAGTATTGATATCTTGTGCTTGCTCTTGTTGAGTAGTTTGCAATTCATTAAACCCAATCGAATTGGTATCCAAAACTTTGTCTGGATTGTATTCTAGTGTTTTTAATGTGATATCTGTATAGTAAAACTTACCTTCGTCGGTCTTATTATCATTATAAATGAGTTGAAAGTTTCCGAATGAATCAATGTTGTTCGGAAACTGACCAAGATCCTTAAAAGTCTGTAACTGTTTAAGACCTACTGTATATTCTACTACTATATCAGCCATATTATCTTACAATTTGGAATACCTTGTCGGTGTCCACAATGTCCACCGTTCCATCTGGATACTCCGCCTTTATAAATATCTTGAAATATCTTTCTTGTGGCAATCCAGTGGTATCAAACTTAAAATAATTTCCTTGGTTAGGGTCACAGCTGAGTTTAGAATATTCGTCAAAGTCTACAAAAACCTGACCAGACTCAGCATCAGTTATTTGATAATATGATGAAGTAGGTAGGTATTTAGGTGTTACCATCACAGGTTGTTGATATGCTTTTTGGAAGTTCTTGAGAGGGTATTGATCTCTTGCGAACACAAATACTTTTGGTAAACTACCAGCCTTATACGTGTCTTTTAACTGTTGTAGAGTAATTAAGTTCTCAATAGAACCAGTCACAGGTGCTAAACTACCCGTATTGAATGTAGTATCATCCCAAGCAACATCGATGTATGGACTATAGATTGTATTGGTTTCTTTACTGAAGAACTGTAACAATCCATTGGTCTTACCAACCGGTGGAACAGTCAACTCCAACGAAGACAACAGTATGATTCCGTTGTTTGGAATACATCCACAAATCCAAGAACGAACTATGTTGGTGACATCCATGGTTATGTCGCCTTGTTGACCGAGAGTATATGATTGACTGCAAATCAAACTTGAACCACTCAATGATGGGAATGCAGACGATGAACAGAACCAGAAGTTTACATCACTATATGTAGACGGAACATCATAATACCAAGTTCCTCCACCATTTTCAAAGCTGGCGGTCTTATAAGAAGATGTCAACAAGTAATCGATTTGTTGGTAAGAACCAGTAAACGGCACATACCAAGCATTGCTTCCAGAGTAATCTCTAAAATTCCAACTTGCACCCATTGTGGTTCCACCATCCGCCCATCTACCATTACCATTGTCCCAACTTTGACTTACTGGGTAAGCATAAATTGTGTAGTTGAGTGGTAGATTTCTTTGTCCACAAGCAGTCAAATTCAAAGTGAACTTTATGTTTGAACTAGACAACTCATTGTTTGCTATAGAAGCACTGATGTTGGTAATGTCAAACTGAACCACAGTTCTTGAAAACTCAGGTCTCAACAAATAGTATACAGATGTTGGAGGAGTTATAGAACCACTGTAATAACCACGGAAATATCCTTGGAAATTTTCAACATCCAAATAGTAACTGGTGCTAGACGTTTCAGTAGATATAATTCCAACAAATTGAGAACCAGTTACACTACCATCGAATGTTCCATTTTGAATGCAAAGTGGTCCAGGTCCAGTGCAAGATGTTCCAAATAGTTTTCCTGAGAATCCACCAATACTACCACTACCAATTAATGACTGTGTTAGTGGTGAAGTTGTGTAGGTTACACCATTGACATCTAGGTTTGTAAATGACGATCCACTGTAAACAGTTCCACTGAAACTTCCCGTTGAAATTTGACCATTCACGGTTACATTGCTCAAGAAGTTATAGCTACCACTAAACGAACCAGAAGCAAAATCCGATGAACCAGACACATATAGTGAAACAAATGGACTAACGTTTATATTTGAGAATACACCGTTGAACGAAGCAATTGCAATCGCAGATTCGACCACAGATGTTGCGAGTGGGTATTCTCTCCAAAGACTTCCAGAGTAAACATAGAAACTAGATGTTGTGTATGCCAACCAACCTTCGTTACCATATGACGAACTGTTTTGTGGAGGAGTTCTCCAAATTGGATCTGTGTATACCAACTTGTTACCATCGTTGCTAGCATACACCTCCAAAATTTCGTCTATACCAAAGTTTTTGTTTTTGTAAACTTTGGCGTTATTGATGTAGGTGTCTTGAGACGGATAAATAAATGTGTGCATATTATACCACTAATCCTTTAATGTCGGTATCTGGAAACTTGACTTCAAATATTGAAGGGTCTTTTGATGGATATACGATATTGTTCTGTGTAGCAATATCAATATTATAAGCTATAGGCGAATATTGAACTCCATCAGTATCATAAGTCAAATTTTTGATTGTAACTTCGGTCACAGATTGAACACCTTCGTTTTTCATTATTTCAAAGGTTAATTGACTTAGATTGATTGGTTGATTGAATCCCCAGTTGTCAATATTGAAAAATGCTTGAACAGATGCAATACATTCATTCAACACATCACGTTTGTTGAAACCAGCAAAGACTGTGATCTTGAATTCAACGCCGATATTGATAATGTATCCGTCAATCACATTGAATCTATCAGTCAAAATCTTGTATTGACTCAAGTAGTTCTTCAAATTCAAAAGTGTTGCTTCGTTACATGGAGTGAGTTTCTTATCACTGTTGTATCCTAGAATATACAAGTTGTTTGTGAATGGATTGTTTGACTCCAAAAACTTTCTACGATCAAGCGGATTCAATGGGTTCAAATTCAACAACTCATTTTGAGCAGCTGAACCTGTGATAACACCACTGATCAATCCAGTATATGCAATTTGTCTAGTAGCATTTGATTGAACGAACGCTTTAGCTATACTACCAAATTGTGGACTCATTGCGTATACACGAAGAAGTATGTCCTCCTCAGTCACGATACGATTTTGAGATGAAAAATTTGCAATCGCATTTTGACGTATTTCTTCGTCGGTTTCTGGACCATCTCCACCAGTTGCTGCAAGTGGGTTGTTTACTCTCAAAGAGTTCTTGATATTATTGAACAATGTAACTTGACTATCTGTTAATCCAGTAATATCATTCATCAATCCGACCGCACTAATTGTATTGATTTCTCCAGAGTTGACGTTAGAATTTACACCGCCACCAACAATATAAGTGATGGTCAATATTGTGTTCGATGGAGATACACCATACGAATTGCTCTTCAACACGTTTGTTCCGTCCAAACTGATGTTAAGATTATCTAAATTAGACAAACCCACACCCACGTTTGAAGGATTTGGTATGATCACAGTGTTATCGAAGTTTTCAGTGTTTGCACCAAACTGAATGTGTGTTGAATTGTTTTCATCAATTGTAGTAATGAAACGATTCTCGGTTCTAAGATACTTTAACAACTTAGGCGTTTCACCTCTATACTTCGACAAGGTTTGATTTGTTAATGGAACGTTGTCAACAGAAATTGGTATTGTTTCTTGTGCTAGATATTGAACTTCATAGTAATTGTTATTGTTACTATCAACTATACTTGCTACTTTCAATACATCAGTAGCGTCCAATTTAATTTCTAAAAATGGTGTTGCGGTTCCTACACTTACTTGTTTGACTACAAGTTTACCTGCATATGCTTTTGCAGTCTTTTTGATCAAGTAAAATAGTGGTGCTCCAGTTTCATCACGGTTATACACAGACACTTCTCTTGGTGAAAATACCGTGTCTTGACTAAAGTCTACACTTTCTTCAATCAAGAATGGAACTCCAGAAACACTGGACAATTGTGTGAATGGTTTCAATATCAAACAATAGGTGTCATCTGGAACATATTCACCGTCTATCTCGCCCACTCTTTTGGCTGGAACTAGTTGAAACAGTTCAAGATCAGTTGCAGCTGCCGATGTGACCTTTGGTTTGTATCCCAAATATCTAGCTTGGTTGATCAAATTTCTTCTATCCGTGGCAAACTGAATAAAACTTTCCTTGAACTGTTGATCGGTATAATATGATAATATGTCACCAACATATGCGGCTTGTTCAATGAAAATTTGACCAGGCGAACTCTCACTAAAATCTCTATAACTTTGTGGGTAGTATTGCTTAGTGAAATCGATCAATTGTTGCTTCAAAGATGCAAAATCTCTATTAACGTAATTTACGTCTTTAGTATTTGCTCTAAAAGTCTTGTTAATTATTTGTGCCATTAGATTCTGTTATTAGTAAGTTCCACCTCAGTAGTAGAAGTGATCTTGTTATAAGTGAACACCACACTTATAAATATCGTATTTGCATCAGTATTTTCGTTTTGAGTGGATGCTATTTTTACCTTCACATCGTTAACGATCACACCATTCAAAAATTTGTTGATATCACGTTGAACAACATCAACAATAATACCTGGATTGACCTCCACTTCATTTTGTTGAAATAATAGGTAATACAATCCAGATCCAAACTCATTGTTGAATCGTCTTTCGCCTGGTTTGGTCAACAACAAGTTTCTTATGTTTGAAGATACTTGATCAATAGTAGCAGTATTGGTTTCAAAATATCCATCTTGACCCAATCTCAACGGTAACTTAAGTCCAAGTATCTGTTTAGCCATATATTGTTATTTCTTTTCGCCACGCTTTTTATCAACAGCTTTCAGTAGTGATCTATAATCTCTGGTAACTGCTTGAGCAACGGCTTTTACTGGTTCTGCAGCATGTTCAGTCACAGATTCAGTCAACTTGTCAACAACACTTGGTTCGCCACCACCCATGATACTTGCCAAACCACCTTCTTGAGGCACACCACCAGTTGTTTCATTCAATATTTGATTCAATACTGGATTGCTAGTGTATTTGACAAACTTCTTTTTGTTTTGTGATTGCTCCACATGTTGTTCTGTAACCGATTCACTCACCAAAGATGAAAATGATGGTGACGAATCTGATCTTGAAATTGATTCTTTAGAAAATGCTTCCAACAAGCAGTTTTTTACTTCTTCTCTGACAGCATTTCTTACTTCTTGACGAATGTATTCTTTAAGAGTATCTAGTTTCATATTATATAATTATTAACTTGTTTGGTATTTTACAAAATTTATCTTTTATGGTAATATTATGCCAACCCTCCCAATGAGTTCAACTGATTCATATTGACATTAGATGTTATTTGAGAATTAGCTTGGTTTTTAGCCGCTTCCAATTTGGATTTTTGTAAATTTAACAGATCTTCTGCTCCCTTTGTATTGGAAGGAGCCTTTATTTTGACCTTTTTGATACGTGGTGCAGACGGTGGTTTTGGTATTTTTGGTTTAGGCATACCTTTTTTGACTAAAGCTAGTTTAGCAGCCGCAGCACCAAGTGCTCCACCTGCAGCAGCTCCAATCAAAGCACCCTTACCACCTCCAGCCAAAGCACCTATTCCGCCTCCTAAACCAGCTCCTGCGAGTGTTCCACCACCCACACCACCCAAAGCTATGCCACCACCTAAAGCAGCCCCAGATAGTCCTCCAATCAACGCACCTTGACCTCCACCAGCCAATGCGCCAACTCCAGCACCAAGACCGCCACCAACCAACCCTCCGGTTGCCGCTTTAACCAGTGTGTTTGGAGGAGTTATGGCGTTGTTTGGACTCAAAGATCCAACATTACCATTTGATAAGTTGGTCAATGCCGCATCAGCATTGGTTATGTTTGTAGGAACGGGATTAGCTGGTAAATCTGGTAGGTTTGGTTTAGGAACATCTGGTATTGCACTCTTTAGTTTATCTACAGCAGCAATCTTCTCAGTTGAACCAATATTACCCGTAGCTGGATCAACAAACTTAGTGTTACCAGCGATAGTTTCAGGTCTGTATTTATCTGGACTCCAATTCTCTCCGAGACCATCTTTGACAAACTTTGGTTTTTCTACAGTTGGAACTTTTGGAGTCTCTACTTTTATCTTACTATCAACGTTCAACTTAGATACGACATCAGTTCCAGTTGGAGTCTTGACTTGACTAACTGTAGATGATATTGAATCTGTGGTGGTAGTTACAGAATCTTTGCCTGGTATCTTAAACTCACTTTGACCGGCACCATTTGGAAGAGCATCCAACTCAGCCGATGTCATCCTTGATCTAGGATCGTCTGATGCGAAACTTGTTCTTACAGTCACACCACCACCAGTCACAGTTTCCTTGGATGTGACTGTGTTGGTAGAAGTAACAGTGCGGGTAGTTACAGCATTAGGATCTGATATTGAAGATGTTGGAGTTTCATTGGCAGAATCCGACATCATTTTGTCAAGGTCGGCACTGTTCTTGTCCAACATTTTGTCTATGTCATCCTCTTTTTTATCCACCTCGGTCAAAGCTTTTGATGGGTCCAATTGTTTTGGTGTGGATGATGGCAACTTTAAGTTGGGATTATCAACACTAGGTGCTTTATTTATTGTTCCATAGATGGTTTGAGATGGAGGACCAACCAAGGCTGGATCTGGGTCTGGAAGGAAACATGCTGGTATTTTATTTTTATCCCACTTACCAGATTTAACATTATCTATGGCATCTTCAATCACAGACGCAAGATGTGCTTTTTGTTGGGTTTTGGTTTTTTCTACATATGAAACATCTCCTCGTAACAAAGAAGTTTCATAACGTTGTATGTAATCATGAACTGTTAATAAAAATGTATCAAGTCTTGATGTTTCCAGATCTTTCAAACATGGCCATTTTGAATAATAAATTTCTCTAAAAATCGGGCGTTGATTTATATTGACAATAATGTTTTGATGTGGTGTTTTGGGACCAGCATAACCAACTATTACTGGAGGTAGATTGTTTTTGTCTGGAACATCAGGTAACAACTTTCGATCATTCAAATACTTGTATAACTCTGGATACGTGTAACCTTTATCCGAATTACCAAACTCATCATCTCCGTCAAAAAATCCAAACCCTCCACCTACAAAAGGCACAATGTCTTCAAATGCATAAATTATTTTCGCATTACCATTGAGATACAGACCTTTACTCCAGTTGTTACCAGAGTCGGGTTGTAAGAATCCTAAAATGTCTACTAGTTTCTCTTCCATAATATCTTAATTTGTGAATTCAAACTCAATCTGAACTGGACCTTCTCTACGATTTCTACCCTTGAAGTCTCCTATAGCACCCTCACCAGTCACAGTATTGATTACTACTGGAGGCGCACATTCTGCACCGCTTCCCACTGGTTTCACACCATTTGATCCAGGTGCGTATCCACCACCGGTCAAATAAACACGACGGCTCAAAGTTTTGTGTAGATTATCACGCAACAATTTTAGTGTTATCTGTTGAACGGGGATTTGTGTTTGGTCGGGATTAGCATCGTTGGTATTTTCTTGAGTAATCTGACCAGCGTCATCATGACCGTGAGGATGAGGATGAACGTGATGATACCAATGAACGTGATCAAGTAACCAATTACAAAGATCATAAAGCCAATCAACAGTAGTTTGTCCGAGTAGTGCAGGTTCGTTTGTTTCTCCATATTGTCCTAAAAAAATCTGTGGCGCGTTTACACAAGCTACTCTGTTTGTGGTCAAAACAATTTGATCATTTGCATCAACGGTATAATCCGAATCTGTAGCAATGCCATAACGCTTTTTACTAAAATGTAGTGTTTCAGCAAATCGACTACTAAGAACAATTCTGTCAGTGTTCAATATTAGTTGATCGCCATTTAATGTTGGAAACTCAAAGTTTGAAGAGCCTGGCGGATTAAACTTAACTTGTTCTTCAGTTGGTTTTCTATCGTTTCTGGTAACACCAAACATGCTTTTATAAACAGTAGTTTTCCAATCACTTATTGGCGATCCACTGTTTATCTCAATTGTAGTTCCATCGTTGTTGATATCCTCTTCAATTTGTCCACCATAATTTTTCTCACGTTCTGTTATGGGTGGAATTGGAGGCAACTTTGGATGTAGTTGTTGTGGTTTATCCAACGCAATATTTCTCTGTCGGTTTCTTAGAATTATGCGAGGATTACCGTAACCACCGGCAACAGATTCTCTGAATAGATTAGAATTAATTGCATACGATAGATATTTTGATTTATCATTGCTTCTAATGTCGTCATAGGCTGTGAATCTTATTGATTGTCCGAATCTACTTTCAACAACAGTATCACCCTCAAACTTTCTTACACTACGAATAAATGGGTTCAATATAAAATAGTCACCCAAATATCCCACTTTTGTTATTGCTTTGAAGAATGGGTGTGAAATATAACTCTTTCTGAGAGTATCAGCATTTGCTGGAGTAGCACTGGTATTATCATTACTCAAACCAGACTCAGTAACAAAGTCTACATTTGTTCCTACAAAATTGAAACGATTAAAAGGCTTTGTGTAGTAGAAATTACCACCAACTTTTATGACCATAACTTGTTCGTTCAATAACGGAAATTGTGTTATGGTATTATCCAATGGTATAGCCCATGGTAATTTTTCAATTGGTGTTTTCTTTTCCAACTCTAGTATTCTTACCTTAGCACGACCAATAAAACTATAGTCCACATCATTACTATTTGGAACATCGTTCTTATAGTTGACTGGTATTTGTTGTGGATTTATAGTGATCGTTGGTCTTGAACTTGGATCATCTGGACTTTTACTAAAGAATGGATGTTGGTCATTGAGAATAACATCAACTACCACAGCCAATTGAAAATTTGGATTGTCTCCAATTCTATTTGAAGGGTCTATGTTTCTACCAGACGGATTCTGATTGGTCACGTATCTGGAAATATCTGTTGATGAGTCTGCCATAATTAATCTTGTTTTGTGACCTTGGCAATTGATACCACATCCTCCATCAACTGTCTTCTTTCATCGTCGGATAGTATCATTGAATTTCCTTCACCACTAGCTTCACCTTTGGCAACCAATTTCTGAACAATAGAAGCCAATTTAACCAATTGTTCATCGTTCTTGACTCCAACGTCATAATAGTCTTTGATTAACGGAACAATAATAACCGCATCATTTACAGTCTTAATCAAAGAACGTAGTTCAGAAATAAGAATGTCAATTTGATCCTTCTTACTTTCTGAGTTTTTCACTATGTCCTTACATAGACCAGAGAAGTTCTTTCCCTTGTATATCTCAAAGTTAGTATCCATACTCAATAAATAGAAAAAACCAATCGTTTTGTCGATTGGTTTTGTTTTTATACTATTTATTCTATCGAATCAGACTGTTCCACGATTCATATAATTCTTCATGACCGCAGTTTGATAACTCTTCATCTTATTCAATACCTTGGTAATTTGTTGAGTCTTACAATTGCTAATTTCACGAATATACAAATACAATGTCTTCTTGTTGAAACTCTCAATTCGATCACAGTTACGGAACAATTCAATCACCGCATAAGCAATGTTTAGATCCTTAGATTTACTAAAGATCTTGGTAATGTTCTTCTCCCAGTAATCAATCAACAAGTGCATCAACTCTTGAGTCTGAACATCTTTATGATGAGCATCCTCAGTCTGTAGACACACAGTATCTTCTGATGGAGTTTCACTGATATCAACGTGTTGGTTGAAACGTTTGTAGTTGTTATTGTTGTGGAAAATCAAATAGTTCTTAGCAACAATACTGAAATAACTAAATGCTTTTCCTTTACCAGCTTGGAACTTATGTATGTTAGCTACAAGATGTGTGACCGTTTCTTTTTGAACCTCAAGTGGGCCATTGTCAAAATAAGTAAACTTGAATGTATTATAAATGTTTTCTACCAACTTTTCAAAACTAAACTTGATACGTTCATTATAGATGGTATTTCTAATATCAAAGTTTTCCTCTGCGTTATACTCAATAATGGCTTCTTCTGTAGCCTTGCTAAAATAGATCTTCTCTTTCTTGTTTCTACCACGGCGTCTGACCCTCTTTGGTTCATCATCAAGTGTGACAGTATCATCGTCTACATCAATATCGGTCTCGGCCTTTGGGATAATATCAACATCACTGTCTCGTTTTACTTCAATCTCTATACGGGACTCTATGGGTTTATCATCCGATTTGATTTTGGTCTTTTTCTTGGCAACAGACTTTGGCTTCTTGATTTTTACATCATAAATAACCTTGAGTTTCTGTTTCTTCGTTTTTTTGGAAAGAACAGAATTGCTTTTCTTCTTAGAAGATAAGGTTTTACTTTTTGTTTTGTTCTTCATTACTGAGATTGTCGTCATTATCTGTTATCCTTTTATTACATTCTTCGACAATAGTTACCATTTCTTGGAAAAGAAAGCCAACATCGTCGTCTTTTTCAAAGATACCACGCTCATCAACACTTTTCAACTTTTTGTATACATTAGATACAAGTTTTCTAAAATCAACGACCCATTGGCCAAGTTCTGTATTCAGCTTTTCAATGGTATCCAACTCAGATTCTAATACATCAATTCGTTCCAATGCCTTTTTAAGAGAAACGTAAAAAAAGACGGCAACGCCGATGGACAATGTAAGGAGTGTAACTAATATAGTTGTGATCATAGTTCGTCGGTATCATCATCGAAATCTACAAACTCATTAATAAAGTCAATTGCTTCTTCTACAGTAGACCAATCATTATTTTCGTTTGCATCAAGAAGAATTCGACGCAGTTCTAAAAGCTCTTCGTTATTCATAGTTAACAGTAATATATAGTTAGACGTATGAAAAACGAATTTTTATTTTAGAAGCTGAACATTCTTCTCAATCCGCCAACATTTATTCTCTTGACTTTCTCCACTACTTTTTCGACTGGCTTTTCAACTTCTCTAATTACTTCTGTTGGTTTTTCAACAATTTTTTCCACCTCAACTTGTTTTTCAACCTCTTTAATAACTTCCACTGGTTTTTCAACCTCAACAATTTTCTCAACAATTGTTTCAACAGGCTTTTCAACCTCAACAATTTTCTCAATCACTGTTGGCTTGACTTCTTGAACTGGTTCTGGTTGGTCATACACTGATTTTTTCTTTTCTTCCTTATCTTTCTTCTTGTAAAGTTCGTATTCCTTGTCAGACTCAACTTCACGATAGTTCTCAGACATGTTGTATGCCAACAATAAAACCACAGCAAGAGGATCGAATACAGTAATCAATACTATGATAAACCACTTCACAACGGTGTTAATATCAGAGTTAAACTCCTTCGCAACAAACTTGAATGTAGTAATATCCTTCTTCTGACTATTGTCAATCTTCAACTTAAAAATTTCATCATCAATCTTAGTAGATTTTGTAGATGCGGTCTTCAACTTTTCATTTTCATTTTCAATCTGCTTATTTAACCCCTCAATTTGTTCGTTGATTTGGTTTTGAAGCATTTGTAGTTGAACTGGATTTCTAGCAATAAGAGCATTGGTCATACTTTCACCCAATCTTGACTCTTGACTACTTCTTAATGCCAACAATTTGTCAATGGTTGATCTTACGTTGTCTAACTTTTTGGTCTCTTCTAATTTTTGAGCTTCCAAAGTTGTAATTTTTGTGTTTGCCAATTCGGTCTCCAACGAAGACTTTTGATAAGCAGCGGTCAAATATCCAAAGATACCCAACGAAGTAATACACATCAATACCACAACGGCAATAACCATATAAACCTTCATTAACTTGTTGGCAATGTGCCAATATCTAAACAACCATGATGTAGTTACAAGCTTACCCAACTCCAATGAACTAGCCATAATCATAGCAGCAACTACTGCGCCAGAAAATAGTAGTCCGATACCATACACACTAAAGAAAGCAGCGCAACCTGCGATCAACATAGATGTGAACATTACTAGATGCCTAAATTTTATCATATATATAAATATCAATACAAATAAAAAACCCTCCACTTTAAATGGAGGGTAGAATATAACCAATTTACTGTGTAATTATGTGATTTTAACCTTTTTACTGGTAGGAGGTGTAGGTTTAACCTTCTTCACAGTAACCGTTAACAATCCATTTTCAAACTTAGCAGACGGTGTGTCCTTATCAAACACATCACTCAACACAAAAGCACGTTTGAAACTACTGTGCTTCAATTCTTTACGAATGTAGGTGCGTTTGGTGTCACTATCATTAACAGTCTTGGTCTTCTGACCACTGATAATCAATAGATTCTCCTCAATTTCAACACCAACCTCGTCACGATCAAGACCAGGAATCTCAGCTACAACCTCAATTCGGTCTGAATAATCAATTACGTCTACACGGGGATAACTTTGCTTTTCGAAGAAACCCACACCAAAATCCTTTGTAAGTTCTGGGAAGGTATTTGCAAAAACCTCATCGAACAACTTGTCGAATGGGGTTACGAAATCGTCCTTAGAAGTAGGACGCAATGCAGGCACTTTATATCTAACAATACTCATATATTTCCTTTCTTTTTTATAATAATTCTATTGAACTTATTATCATAGCAACCTCACTCGAGCGTTGCCGTGACGGTAATTTACCATCAAGAATATATATTTGTCAAGATACGAAAAATCAATTTTTTACGATAGGAACCTTGAGTGGGAAATTGTGACCTATGACATTAGTTCCCATAACAAATCTCTGGTTTTCACAATTCAAGTGCATGTATTCTTCTTCTTCAAACAACAAGATATTGTCATCTACAGTCAATACTTCACCTTCGGTGCCTTCAAGCTTGTCACCCTTCTTAACTTCGGTAACAACCTTCCATACATCGTTACCAACATACCATTGATGACTGTCGTCTACATCAAAATCATTACCATTGATTGTGGTTCTGTAGATTGGTGCCTTAGCGATGTAAGCAACTGTGACTTTGTTCCACAAACCATCTTGTATGTCACGTAAATGCATGCCAATTTGGATTTCTCTAGCAGGTATAAATCCACGTTCAAGAGTTTCCATCAATTGCCAAGCAGCTGGACATCCACCACCGCCACCACTTGGAGGTGGAGCAGCTACATAACATACTGATTTGTCTAAAGTTGCAGATACCTGACCTTGCAACACGGTTGGGCTTGGAGATGTTGCAAAAGATGCCGCAAATGTAGCACGTGCTGAAAAACTTGAACTTTGATATGATTGATTATAATATGGTAAACCGAACCCATATTGAACAATTTGTGTCGCACCAGGTGCTAAAGTAAACGTAGATGGACTGAATGTTGGCAACAATTGTGCAATACCAGCTGGTGCGGCATACAAAGATTGATTGTTTGCCAAATTTATCCAATCAGCATTTAGTGTGTATGTAGCACTATAAGCATTTGTAGAAGGATTTATGAAAATCGCACTACCACTGAACCTCACTTGCAATGGGGTAGTAGGATTGTTTGTTACTTGTGCTGCTGTGCCACATCTTTGAGTAACCGATGTATTTGAAATAGTAATTGATGGGGCTGATCCACAAGAAGACGCACTTGGATCTGAAATAGTAGAAACCGCAAGACTAGCATTTCCAGTGGTTGTCGTAGCATCAGAAATAGCATATGAATATGGTAGTGTTCCCGTTCCTCCAGAAGCAGAAACATATCCGGCAAAATATCTTCCTCCATTTACAACATTTGCTATAAATCCTTCTACTGTAAAAGTTCTGGTGCCACCAGATGGCCACGATGTAGATATTATTCTTGAAAATCCACTGAGTGTATATGTCTCAGGAGTGTTGATCAATGTTGATAAAAAATTACATACAAAATTCAAATCTTGACGTTGAAGACTTGATATAGCACTACTAGCATTGATTGATGCTTTGGTCGAATCAATTGCTGTTTGAAAGTTTGTTGTATTGTTGGATTGAAACAATGTTGTTGGACTTGTTGTAGATGTTGATGAACAAGTTCCAGTGAATATACTAGATGTAAATGCGTTAGAAACTACATCTTTCAATACAATTTTATAGATGTTGTTACTGGTGAGATTTGAAATATATTCATCCGAATCATTTGGTCTTACATATGAATATTGTAGTCTAAAATCTGACCCTGGAGAAGCTGCTGGTTTTGAATAAACAGCATATCTGTATACTCTACTAGACGTTTCTCTAGTTAAGAAATTCGCGTTTGGCACCACACTATCTGGATAAAAATTTGTATACCTAACTCCTTGATTAACTCCATATTCTTGTATAGATGCACTTAAAAAATTGCCTCCATAAAACTCACTCATTCTGGCATCAGCCAAATCATTGAGGGTCACCAATCCTATACCAATTCCCAAAGCATTTTGAGTGTCTGTTACTGGATCACCCGTGTTTCTCATCAACAACCCCAACGACGAAGACAAAGAAATATTTTGAGTCGGAGGTGTTCCAACAACATTGTCTATCAAATTGTTAATAGAACCATATGGTGTTCCCGTTGTGAGTTGGGAAAATGCAATTGGACCTGATCTATTTAGTCTTGTTATAGCAGACATAAATTATTTGTCTTCCAAGGCAGATACACGATCTTGTAGATCTTCTATCAATGCTTGTTGTTCTTGAACAGTTTTGATCAACAATGATACAAACGAATTGTATTTAACTGCTTTAAATCCGTTCATGTCTTCTTTGACAAACTCTGGGAACACATCTTCAACTTCTTGAGCAATCAAACCAAAATCTGATTGTTCAGTGTTGTTCCAAACAAATGAAACTGGATTCAAAGATGACAATTTTCCAATTGCGTCTTCGATTGGTTCAATATCATCCTTCAAACGTGCGTCTGATGAAGCAAATGTTGAATATGCCACGATATCACCACGAACGTCGAGTTGACCACTACCACTAACTCTCATCAACTTTGTGTAAGAGCTACCAGATGTGACCAAGAATACGTTACGATGTGGAATGTAAGTGTTAGTTTGACTCACATTATCAGCATAGTATTGAGGCCAACCAAATGAACTACTCAAATGAACGTGTAATTGAGCCTGAACATTGTTGGTTTGTGGGAAGTGTCCAACACCTATAAGACGACCACGAACACCAAATGATGTCCATCCATATATACCTTTCTTAGCAGCGGTATTTGGATTCCAGTATCCGTCTTTTTCACTTGCAGAAACAAAACTGGTATTTCCATCATACGAACCAGAATAATATATTGCAAAATTTGCACCGGTTCTTATGTAGCTGGAACCAGGTTGCAATCCAATATCATACATGTAATTAATTCCAGCAGCAGATGCTGAGAACTGAATAAACTGTTGACCAATGTAGTTATTTACTGCCAATGGTCTATACAATGTAACTCTGCCAGTTGCGGCTGGATATGCTCCTGCCAATCCAAACCCGGCGACGGTTCCAGTGGTATTACGACGTAACCAATCAGAACCGGCTACTTCGGCTGAATTTTTCCAATATGCGTAGTAATCTGTAGTGCCTGAACCAGATACGTAACCCTCAACATATGAAGCAGTCTCAGTAGTTACGGCATTTGTAGCCCAACTTGATGTTCCAACAAGATCTCCAGTGTGGTCGCCTACAAAACTACCAGTAAAACTACCAGTGTGTATTCCTATAAAACTACCAGTAAAACTACCAGTGTAACTACCGTCAAGGTCACTTATATATGACACCAAATCACTAATTGTTGTTTTTCGAGAATAGTAGTTTGGTGAATCATTCTGAATCAACAATAGATAATCATTCGATTGAATTGCTCTGGATGGATCTCTTAAAGAGCTTATCTTGATTGTCTGGACGTTTAAGCTGTTACATGGACTTGACATATGTTAATAAATATCGTATTGTTTCTTTTATACTTTAAATTTAGCTACCGTAGTATGGTGATTTACCCACAATACCCGTCAATGAACTGTTGTTGACACGATTCCATGTCCAGAACTTTTCTTGACCCGTGGTTGTGTCATACTCCAAACCATATGATTCCCAGTTAGAATCAGTCCAGTAATTAGAACCCTGTTGTGGAATTACAATAGTCTTTACATATTGCAATTGTGGATCTCTAATTGCTGCTGCCTGGGCCCACCATGCTCCAATATCATTAGAACTATACGCATTGATATTGAATATATCACACATACCACTGTTGTTATTAATACAATACCATCTACGTTTAACTGGATTATATATGTTAGTTATTGTATTGTAGTTAATGGTGCCATTTATACTCACCAAATTTGAATTACCCAATACAAGAGAATTATTCAATATATCCAATGCTGTTCCTACTGTAGCATAGGTATATGCAGATCCATTCCAGTAAATCTTATACATTGTTAGACCATTGGCCGTATTACCTCCAGCTTGAAACGAGTCGGGTAACAAGTAGAAAGTAGGGTGTGTTGGCGTTCCTGCACCTGTTCCAGGTAAACCAGAAGACGCATCTACATACGCGCATTTAAATTGATAAAAATTACCTCCGCCAGTTGAAAATTCTGTGATTGTTGGAGTTCCAGAAGTCAAAGCTCCGAATGCATATATGTATGAACTATCGGTGACCACTATATAATCTCCAGTGACACCATTGTTGTCAAAGTTATGAAGTGCCATGTGACCAACATAAAACTGTCTTGCTGGAGAAAAAGTATTATTTCCGTCAAAAATTTTAGTTACTTCATTTGTAACTTGATTTAGTCTAAAAAAGTATCCTTTGTTTGTGAAATTGGATTGACAATAGAAGATGTAATCTCCGTAAGTTATCGCACCAAGCGGATATCTTACTGCAAATGCATTTGCAGTTTGAGTTCCATAACCAAGTGTAGCATTTAATGTTCCTGCCACGGTCATGTCACCACCAACATAAACGTCACCAGCATTTGAACCAGAAGCACCCACACTGAAAATTGGATTATAACTACTAGAACCATAGTCTACATAAATTGCATACTCAGGCAACTTCACAGTTCCAGTCAAAGCTTGTCCCGTGACTTTACCAACGTGTGCTTTGCTTGAGCTAAAACATCTGATACTAAACTTACCAAGCAATGTAGGATCGGTATCAGCTGATGTAGGTGGTTGGAAACCAATACCAATAGATCCTTCTCTTGATGGAGTATTTGATGCTAGATATGGCCAGAAATAATATCCAGATCTTCTGCTTACAAGCCCGTAAGTTTCGGTAGCACTACCTACAGCTGTTCTGGTTGAAGAAGAAAATTCTGCACTACCGAGTGGAGCAATAAATGTTAAACTTCCACTATTGATCGATCCAATCGTATATCCAGAAATGTTTGGATAGTTGATTAGATTCTTTGCATTATTTAAATTATAGAACGAGATCAATGATTGATTTTGTCCATTATATCCTCTGGATGCTACTCTCAACCCGTTCAAATATCTTGATGAAGATATCTCCAACAATTGATAATTACCAATGCCTGTGCCATTTGTAACTCGTTTCATTCCTACATTTGACGCAACCACAGACTGTGAGAAAAATGCGATATTGAAATTGCCACTACCATTTCCAAGACCAACTCCGTCAACTTCATCTGTAGCAGCTGATTTTAAAGCATAACTTGCACTCACAGCTGTTGTAGGAGTGTTGATCACGTTCAATGCACTTCCAGCAAAAACCGCATACGATGCCGAACCATTATTTATACTGTATTCTAAATATGATGCGGTTTTCGCCACTTGTGTTTGACTAGCACTAAGAGCATATGAAGCGGACGTAGCGGTATCAGCAAAAACAACATTTGTAGAACACGTAAATGCATTTGTAGCAACATGTGCATATGATGCAGATTTTGCCCTTGATGCATAACTAGAAGTTCCAGTAAATTGCGCATCTTTTGCTGGACCAGCACCATTCTCCAATACTTTATTACCAGTTGCAGAGTATACATCTCCATACAACCCACCAAAAAAGTTGCCTGTAACTGTAGCTATTAGGTTGGTAATTCTTCCATAAGATGCCGTGATAGGACTGTTGAACTCAGTATTACCATTAATCAACACCGAACTACCTTCCAAGAAAAGTGTATTGGTTACAGTAATATTACCTTCATTGCTGACTACATCAAATATGTTGGTTCTTATATAGACTTGATTGCCAAGCACTCCATCATAGTATGTATTTATTGAAGGTAAACCGCTTGGACCGACACCCAATTTTGTAAGACCCTTTGAAGTTAAAGTATATGCAGTCGGAACGTAAAAAGACCCAGTAAATTCAACTGTGCTTGGTGGTGCCGAAAATATAGAGTTGACCAAATTACTGAACGTTATCTTTTTGGTTACATTACTAGTTACGTCCTGAATTATCAGAAAATCACCAGCCCTACTACCTGTTGTTTCTGGTAGGGCTGGGACTGGTCTCGCTTTATTTGTTAATACTGCCATATGTTATAAATATAATTATCAATCAGGTAAACTTTTTGAGTTTTTTTAATATAAATTTGACCAGACCACTTCTCACTACATCGTCTTCAGTAAATCTGAATATATGAATTCCATTCTCACGACTTTCTGCGTCGTCGAACACATTCATAATGGCAGTCAAACCACTCTTGCCATTGATATCACTTTGATCTGGGTCACCACAAACATACAACTTACTGAACTCACCTACTCTTGTGACCAAAGTGATTAGTTCCTTCTTGGTCATGTTTTGTGCTTCGTCGGCAACAATACATTTAGCATTCCAGTTTAGACCACGAAGAAAGTTAACTGGTGCTCCATGAATACGTTCTTCCTTTTTAAGCTTTTCGATATCATGTTTAGGCAACATTTCTTCAAGCTTATCAACGAGTGGTTGTATATATGGACTCATCTTGTCGTCCATTTCACCAGGCAAAAATCCCAACTTGCTGTCACTGCTTTCGACAGCTGTTCTGATATAAATCAGTTCGCTTACACGTTTATCATTAATAAGATGTAAACCGGCAAGAATTGCAGTGTATGTTTTTGATGTTCCGGCTGGACCGGCTACAAATACTAGTTTTGTGTTTTTGTCTCGTAATACTTCTATGAGCTGTTTTTGTTTTTCAGTTAAGTCTACACTTTTAATTTGGATTGAGTCCCTTATTTTTGGATTTTGGGGAACTTTTGGACTTGTGTCTTTTTTCTTGCTCATTAGGTTTTTCTTGGTTAATTATCTTTTGAAGGTTCAAAACACGTTCACAGAATTCATATTGTTCCGTGTTAATATAGTAGTTGTAAATGTTGTCCAAGTTCTCTTTGAACGTAGATATATTCAAAACCACTATAAAATCAGTTTTACTGAAATTGAAAACCTCAACATTTGATAAATTGTTTTTTAATGCAAATTCTATGGCGGTGACAACTTGTTCTGTCAACTCCGATTTATGCTTTATAACAAACTCCTCCATCGACTTAAACTCCGATGGTATCATTTTTGGTTGAAACCTCTTTGCCATGTTAATAAATATCTATCGCAAAAATAATAAGGGCGCCATAATTTTGGCGCCCTCATCATTTAACCAAGTTGTATCTACTATTTATTAGACAGCTTTCTTCTTACCCGTCTTGCCTTTGACCTTCTTCGTCTCACTAGACTTCTCTGGTGTTTGTGCTGTATCTCCGTTAGTCAATTGAGCAAGTCTAAACTTTGCTGTGGATCTCCAAGACTGTTTGGTTCGCTCAGATGCAAACTCAAAATTTCTACCCTTTGACAACAAGGTCGAAATTTCTGATTCAGAATTTGCGGTTTTAATTTGTTCACGTAGTCCCATAATTACCTACCTTTCTTTGAGAGGTTAACGATTTCCAACTTACTACCATCTGGCCAACGAGTAATAACTTTGTTCCAGTGATCAAATTCTGGTTGTGCCTCACTACGGTTCGTATATTCCTCATCAGAAACACGAGCGCCATTTCGCAACACAACAAAACGATCAACTGACTCATTAATATTTTCGTTTTTCTTAATCTTAGTTTGCATGTATTCTTATATGTGTTATTATGTTATAGCATTGATATAATTAGTTACTGTGGGGATTATCAGTCCCTACAGGGTCGTTACAATATCACTTAGATGAATGTATGTCAATCGATTTCCATTGATTTATTGTAATACTCAACGTCTTTGTGTTTAACCACAGCATCTGGATAAACACACCTTTGTTCACCCAATGTTTTATTGTAAATCTTTACTCCGCCATGCGGATATGTTGGTTCACCCGGGCGATGATACTGAACCAAATAAATTTCATGACTGTCTGGATATATGGACGACAATATCTTACGTCCCTTTTCAGTCATATGATCTATCGCCAATTCGGTTGGAATATTCTTGTAGATTTTGAATGGATTGCCGTTAGCACTATATGTCTTGTTAACAACTTCCAAACCTTTTGTCAACTTAGATATCTCACGGTCAACAACAATATCTTTCTTTATACGTTTCTTACGTTTAACTTTTTCTTTGATCCTTGACATGATACTTAATTATATGAAGAAAAAATTAAATGTCAAGACGGAAGAGTTTATAAATAGCATCCGATTGACAACTGATAAGGATCGTAAACCCAAAAAGAAACGTGTTAAAAAACAAAAATGATATTACGGAGTTGTAGCCGTAGATTCTTCTACAACAGCCTTGATTTCGTTTTCAATTTCCTTGATCTTTTCCTTGTATCCGGCTGCTACATCCTTAAAGTCCTTCTTTACGAAGAGAAGCTTCTCGGTTAGTTCGTATACTTTCTTTTGTGCATCTGCTTTGTTTAATTTGAGTTGGCTCATAACTTTGATAAATCTATAATTTGTTTTACTGCTTCTAACGGTATATAACTAGTAACAAAGTTGCCTGGATCAACACTTTTTAAATCGGGTAACTTATTTTTATCTACGACGATTATGACTCCCTCTTTCTTATCACGATAGTTTACCAAAGCAAATCTAGCACTCAATTTGAAATCACTAGCTAGATAACTACCATATATGTTACGTGTGTTACCTTTACCCTTCGAAGTTACTCTGCCATGCTTTTGTAATAGATCCAACTCCTTCTTGGACATGCCTCTGAACAAATCGTCTGACGAAAAGTTATTGTATGTATCAAGTGTGTCAGCAATATGCTTGAGTTTGCCTTGAGGCTCCCAAATCAAATAATCATATATGCTAGCTTCGTATAGCAAACTGTAGGATTTCATTGAATATAAATATACTTATAGTTATGGACTCTGTTAATTTTCATGACATCGAAATCAACAATCACAAAATAACCATATGGGATGACCGTTTTGTTGTATTAAGACACCCAGAAAAATGTGATTTGTATGAAGATGAACATTGTAGAGAACACATGGTGAAGTATCTAACAGATGAAGGTTATATAGATCCTACCAACAAAAACTGTCTAATATTTGATAGTTACATTGACTTCGAACCATAAAAAACCCCGAGCTATGCTCGGGGTTATAAGTTAAAATGGTGGACGCGGCGAGAATCGAACTCGCGTCTTTAAGAAGTGATCCATACCAGACTACACGCTTGTATGATTTGAATTTGATAGGAAACAGAATCTAAATCATCAAAAATCCGTTTCTTAAGATTTACAGAATGGTAGATTGGATGAGCAAATCAATCATTCCAATTATAGTTCGATGATAACACCCAACCAACTATCGAACAGTCATTAGTCAAGTGTGCAACCTTTAATTAGGCTGCGAGTGCTGCAACTTCTCCATAAGAGAAGTCATAGCTAACCACGTTTTCTTCAGCAGTTATGTTTTGATAGACGTTTAAAGAGGCCAACTATCATCCTCTACGTGCCTAGCATGAACGCATCCTTAAATCGAAACCTGAACGCGCCCATTAAATTTTAAAGAACAAAAATGGTAGCTGGTATGGGTGCTGCCCCCACTTAACAAACCTTATGAGGATTCGTCGTTTGCTGAAACCCCAGCCGTTAAAATTACTTCTTCTTACGTTTTTTTACACTACAACTTTTAACATTGCAGTAACCCTTCTTGGTTTTACGTAAGTGTTGTCGTCTCATGCCTTTAGTTGCCATAATATTTAAAAAGTGGAGCGGGTAGTGAGAATCGAACTCACGCATAGGCTTTGGAAGAGCTTCAGGCTACCATTACATCATACCCGCATTCTAATAAATATTATTCGGTCAACACAAGAACTTCATATTCGTAATTGTGATTTTCCTTAAACATATCACAATACTTTTTTGCTGACTTCTCGGTCAAAAAAACCTTATGAATTGATCGTTCACTGTCACCATTACGGACAACATATACCGTAATTGGCAAGATCTTTTCTTCCTTGATAATTTCACTTGCAACCAAAATGTTGCCAATCAAAATCAACGATATCAATAGTTTCTTCATATCTAAAGTCTACCACAGATTGTTGTTGTGTCAACTGTTAAAATTGGATGACCGTGACTTGCGAATGTATGGGGATTTCACGAATCGTTCCTAGTATTGAACAGGACCGGTTCACTGTTCACTAATCTATCCCATCAACTTCCATCTCCTCTACCAGCAAATAGGTATCGTGCTATAATTCTATACACTAACGATCAAATTTAAATTCAACCCTACCCTATCCGGGCCGGATTCGTCCGGGTCAGACATACAGGGGTGTATCGTGTCCCTCACGATGTTGGAGTCAATCCCCAACACGCACATTGTTAAATCTAAAAAACGGTGCAAACTATGGGAATCGAACCCATCACCGCTGATAACTTAGGTTCAATCCTAAGCCAACGTTCTCACCAGATTGCAGCTAGCATATAAAATGGTCGGGGTGACAGGACTTGCACCTGCAGCTTCCTGACTCCAGATCAGGCCGTCTCCTAATTGACAATACACCCCGAATAAATTGTTGTCGGTGTTTGATGAATGGATCTTTCGATCACTAGTTCTTACTCTTGTAACTGATGATCACTTATTACAATTTCTCTAAAATTACACCCTTAACCGATATATATAAAATGGCAGGGGATAAGGGAATCGAACCCCTACAAGAAGATTCAAAGTCTTCCGCACTACCATTATGCAAATCCCCAGTTCTGAAATTGGAGCGGGTGGAGGGAATCGAACCCTCTCATCGTCCTTGGCAAGGATGTAGGCTACCGTTACATCACACCCGCGTTATAAATTGGTGGACCAGACAGGATTCGAACCTGCCACATTCTGCTTGCAAAGCAGACGCTCTACCAAATGAGCTACTGGCCCGTAAAGTGGCGGAAGGTGAGGGTGCTGCCCCCTCAGTGGTTTTTTAGGCCACGGCAGTTTAGCAAACTGCTACGACTAACTAACTATTCGTCTACCTTCCATAAAAATGGCGGAAGCAGTAGGAATCGAACCTACGAGGGTTTTTAGGCCCCAGGCGTTTTCAAGACGCTTTCCTCGACCTGCCGGACTACTTCCGTATAAATTAAAAAACTGGGTATGTGTGACTGCACCCGAAAGGTCAATTACACTCATAGATCATACGACCAAATATGATTTTAAAGTCACTTTTGAAATTGGTGGACCAGGTGAGAATCGAACTCACATCAGATTGCTTGCAAAGCAGTCTCGCTTAGCCTTAGAACATGCCAGCCCATAAAATTGGTAGGTGTGAAGGGATTCGAACCCCCAAGGACTCCTCGCTTTAAACAAGGCGCTTCTTCCAATTTCGCTTTAGTCCACACACCCGTTTTAGATTGGTAGCTACGACTGGATTCGAACCAGCACTATTCTATTTTTGAGATAGACGACTCCTTCCAGTTGGTCTACGTAGCCATTATAAATTTGGTCGGCATGATAGGACTTGCACCTACACCCCTTTCGGGACGAGCTTCTAAGACTCGCATGGCTTCTGTTACATCACATGCCGAATTGGTGGTGATAACAGGATTCGAACCTGCACTATTTACTATCTCAAAGTAACGACTCCTTCCAGTTGGTCTATATCACCGTAAAATGGTCGGAATGACAGGATTTGAACCTGCAACTTCTTGCTCCCAAAGCAAGCGCTCTAGCCAAGTTGAGCTACATTCCGATAAAAGTGGTGGACGATGAGGGATTTGAACCCCCGACATTCTCCGTGTAAAGGAGGTGCTCTTCCACTGAGCTAATCGTCCATAAATTGTTTTCTTTTATCCAATTATCGCCAGTCAGGTTCTGCACTAAGCATATCACCCTCAGACCGATCAAGTGTTTTAACTTTCGTTGGGGACACCAGATAGAGTTTCAACCCCGAACATGTAACTACTTTACCACCATCCTTGAAATTGTCAATGGGCTTTTTGCGAAATCTTTTAAAACAAAAAACCGTTGATCTTTTCAGACCAACGGTTACTTGAGTTTTCGCAAATAGCAACCATCGGTCTCAGGTCAAACTAGGTTGACCCGCTACGGACAATGATGGTTGTAGACTGTTACGCATACAACAATATATATCATCGAAATTTGAAAAAGTGATCACATTTTCAGAAAAAGTGAAAATTTAATTTTTTTTCAATTAAAGTGAAATTGCATATCAACGCATAAAAAAACCAATGGGGTTGCCATTGGCTTTTGATTTATTAGTTTGGCTTATTTGGATTAGAAGCTCAACTTGACACCAGCAGTATAAACAACGTCGTTGTCAAAACGTCCCAAAGCAAATGCCCTAGCAGTAGTGTCAAAAACATTGTTGTGATACCAACCAACTTCAGCATAAGGAGAAACAGTTCCCCAAGCAAAAGTGACTGGACGAGTCAACGAAGCCTTGGCATTAACTGCCTCATAAGAGGTTGACTTACCCCACTCAACGGATGGAGTCAAGACGAAACCAAGAGGGAGCTTCTGAGCACGTTCAGCACCAACAAAGTATGCATTCTGATGCAACTCAAAGTTGAATGAACCACGAACATATGGAGTCACCCATGGATTTTGTAGAGCGAGCTTGGCTCCAAGTTCCGTAGAATTGTCAATTCCAACAGTTGAAGTTTGGTGACGAAGTGCAGTGCCGTCCAAACGGAGAGCAAAATCCTTATTAAGACTCAAGCTCTTACCTGCACCAACAAACCAGTGAGACTGCTCATTGTTACTATCAGCAGTGAAAAGACCGCCAGCGTATACATCAGCATACTTGAGGGACTTAACAGCACCAATACCTGCGTATGGAGTGTCCTTTGCGTAAGCAACGCCGTTAACAACATAATAGTTGTTGTAACCAGCGTCAACATTAAAGTTTGCGATATCAGCGGCACGAGCGACTGACAAAGCAGCAAACACTGACAATACCATCAATACTAGTTTCTTCATATTTATCTATTTTCCTTTTATTTGTGTTTTGTTTACTTCGAACTGGCATATGACTTCTGAGAAGTAACATATGACTTTTGTAACTCATTAGTCAGTTCGCCTTTATTTGGAAGCTTACAGCACCCACTGTTTGTTCCAAAAATTTTACTAAAAATTCTACGAATAATTCCGATCATATAAAATCCTTTCACATTATCTTGGTTACAATAAATATCTTAGAATATGTCTAAAAACCGATTAATTTTTGTCTCTACGAATTCTACGGTTTAGTGCCTTATCTTTTTCAGGCATATACACATAAAATGCAGACTGTGACTTTTTGTCTTCTGAAATTATACTAAAAGTTTCGGTTGGCAATCCACTGACCTTGACCATTGCGCCACGGATGAAATCAAAACTATCACTTCCAGATATTTCGATTCCCATACCATAGGTCATCAAACGATAGTTTACCGTTTTGACTCCATAATGGTTCTTCAATGTATTTTCAACATTAGACTTCAACTCCTCGTTAAAGACCAACGTTGCTAATTCTTGTTTATTTATATTACTGTTATTCATAATACTCCTTTAGTTTACCACTTTTGCTAACAATGTCAAGAAACAAAAAATACATCCGCCCGAAAGCAGATGTATTTTCGTTAATTATATTGTTAATTTGTTAGATAAAGAACTTCCTATAATCGTTTAGATCATATAGTCCTTCCTTAATTTGATTACCTAGATCATAACTAATACCTTTGCTCTTATCATTTTTGTTAGTCTTGATCAATTGAATTGCTTTATCATAGTCATTTCTACCATCCTTAGCAATTGCATTCAACTTAGCAATCTTATTAGCCGCACCTTTAACATCAAGTGGTTGTAATCCACTCTTTGTCACAAGATTCCATTTATCACCAAAATATTGATAAACAGCTTTTGGTGTCAATGGTTTTTCTTCTGGTCCAGCTATAACCAAAGTCTTTTCTTTAGGTTTGAATCCACCTTGTTGTGGTTGTGGAACAGCTGCACCACCTGGTCCAAGAAGATCCAAACCTTGAAGTGCTGCATCAACAGCTTTATTGGTCTTCTTACTACCCTTCTTGTATACTAACACATCGCCAATATCCAAGAACGAGATAATCAATTGTTTCAAAGATGCCTTATCAAGACTGTCTGGGTTAATTCTTTGAAGAATTGGTCCCAAGTCAATCAACTTAGCAAACATTGCTCTAGCATTTGCAATGTCTGGTCCAGTCAAGTTACCGGTAGCACTAGAGTTTGGAACAACAGCCTTACCACGGGTTTCCAAATCTTCTGATACTGTAGATCCAATTACTGGAGGAACTGCACCGGCAGCTGCTCTTTGCATACCGTATACATTGTTTGGGTTCTTTCTATTAAATGCTTGACGAAGTTCAAAAGCAGCTCCAACCAAGTTTGGTATAGAAGCATTGAACTCACCCAAAAATGTTTGTCTATCTTTGTTTCGTGCCAATAGATCAGCAGCTGCTTCAGCCAATGATGTAAATTGAGGATCTTTTGTTATTTCAGCACGAACTGCGTTTGGATCTCCAACCTTTTGGCGATATTGAGCAGAAGCATCACTAATTGCTTTGCTGAAATTGATCAAGAATGTCTTGAGTGTAGCCATGGCTGCTTTTGCTTCTGGACTATTTGGATTGTCAGTAGCCTTCAACATATTGACCACACGTTGTTGTAGATTTCCAGTAAACAACGGACTTGCTTTCAAAGCAGCCAAATACTTTGACAAGTTTTTATTTGAATATACTCCACCAACAGTTGGGGTTGGAGTATCACCTTGTTTTGGTGGATCTTTTGGAATAGTTTTAGGATCAGTAGGATTTGCTGGGCCGGGATTTGGATTTGTTGGTGTTGGAACTTCGCCTGGTGGAACAACTACTGGATCAGGAGTTGCAGCATTAGACTCTGGTGTAGCACCATACAACCAATCACGGACTTTCTTCACATAATCATAAACGCCTGGGAATGTCTTATCATACTTCTTCAATGTATCAAGAATATCTTTTTCACTCTTGAGACCCAAAGAACTTTCCATGTTATTCAAGAACTTCAAATAGTCGCTTTCGACTTGTTTGTAATCCAAACGAGAATTTTTACCACCGACTTCTGGACCACCAAACATAAAGTTCTTAGCAGCTGTAAGTGGATTTGCTTCGGTCAATGCAATTGCACTTCCCAATAACTCAGCTTTCAACAAATCAATTTCACTTTCTTGTAGACCAAATTTCTTCTTCAATAATCCCAAAGCACCCTTACGCATCAGTTGATTGGTCACATTAGGATCTGCCAACATTGTTTGAGCTTCTGGTTGACTAATACCAGCTACCCAGTTTTGAAGTGCTTGTCTTGCAGCTGGAGCAGTAGCACCTCTCACATCCGTTGTGCTTGCCAATCTAGCCAATGCATCCAACTTAGGACGTAGAGTAGTAAGTGTTGGTTGAATATCAACACCAGTTACAGGAGGTTGTTGATCAAAGCCTGGTTGTGGTATTCCAGGCGGAACTGTGGTTGGTGTTGGAACTGGTGGAGGAGTTACGTTTGGAGTTCCAATAGGTAACTGGCCACTCGCATTTGCTGGATTCCATTGAGGAAGTTCTCCATTAAACCCATATTGAGCATCGCTGTTTTGAATTTGTTGAAGATATGTTTGAAACTCTTCAGCACTAGCTGCATTCTCAGCCTTATTAAACAGCATTCCTCTGTAACTAGATAGATATTCTTCTTTACCCAATGCGCTAGTATCAACATCCATTGCTTGAGGAGTAGGAACCGGTTTTGTTGGAACTGGAAGAGCAGATCCATCGTCTGGACCACTCAACCAACCTGCCAACTTATCATAAAACAATCCCAACAACTTACCAATTGCGATACCAGCACCAGATACTGCGGCTGCTTTTGTTGCTGCTTGGGTTGCTTTTTCACCCTTCAACATACCAAGCAAAGTTCTTAATGCTGTGCCGACCAAAAACTTACCTAGAAGTGGAATACCAAACAAACCTCCGCCTGTAGAAAGTGTCAATACGGCGACCAAACCTCCGACAATCATGTTGGTCAATGTAGGATGTTGACGAGCAAAAATACCAATTTCATCCAATACATTATCTGCACCCTTGACCAAACCAGTCGAACGCAATTTATCAATCAATTGTTGAATACGACCCATACCAGCTTGTTGTTCTGCTGGTGTAGCTGGAACATTTAACTTTGGATTGTTTTGAAGAGCAGCAAATCTTTTACCAATCAATGCACCGATTTGGCCAATCTGTGTAGGACTGTTTTTGACATCTTCAGCGGATGGAGCAAATGGACTTGGCCCCGCATTGATGATTTTGTCTGTGTTCTTCTTGAGAGCTGCAAACAAGTTCTGAATTACTTGTGTGTCTTTACCTTGTGTAAATCCTTTACCAAGTGGTGTAGTCAACCATGCTTTTGTCTTGGCCAAACCACGTTGAAAAATATCTTCCTTTAGAACTGGGTGTTCATTGAGATATTCACTCAAAATGTCTGCTTCAATCTGTTTAGCAGTTTGTTCACCCAATTGAATTGCATAATAAAGATTGGACTTTGTATCCAATCCTTCATTCAAGACGGTAAATTGTGATTTGTGGTGGGAATTTACAAACTCGGTGATGAGTTTATGATAAAATTGTTCTCGTGCAATGTTTTTGAATTTGGCCATAATCTCATATAAATATAAATGAGATTGTGATTATATCAATCAATTTTTTATAAGAGTATTGTTGGATTTCACATTAATGTTCCGTATAAAGTCTATCAACAAATATCTTATTAAGTGTTTGGCGTGAGATTACCGCCTTCACTGTTGACCTTCGGTTAGATTATACCCATCTTGCGGACAGGCTTCCTAACTTATCCACGATTACGACTTGCGCCTATAATCGTATCCAACATGACTGCCTTTTTAGGGTTGTGGCTTATCAACCTTAACCTAGAACTATTCAACCTTCATCCATCCGTCTGCCTTCGACAGCAGTTAAGTCTTGCGGACACCGTTCAGACTCCGATTAACAACTAGTGTCTTGCGGACATTTCGTTGTCTGTGTTATCTTTCGATCACAGAGTTAAGTCACTTTCATCCTAGACAAACAACGACTTTGCGTTTTTGTATATATGAACTGGATTTGAACCAGCAACACATAGCTTTACATAGCTATTACTCTACCATTGAGTTATCATGCACCTAACAATGACGTGCGTTGTTTGTCGTTTCATATCCTTTTGGGATACAATATGCGACACGCCATTTGTGTTTCTCTTGCGGATACTTCACCGATTTTCAAGATCAAGTCCCTTGGTTGGCCTTTGGTCCTCTTTCTATCAATCTACATACGAGCATTTGATTGCGGTCTCACACCCGTATCTTTGGCTTAAATCTTA
>Ga0222712_10000235_pt1 | contig 78623 bp, 63 predicted proteins | sample C33_657DmetaG_FD_165043 | JGI IMG/M metagenome (GOLD analysis project Ga0222712, IMG submission 165043) | Estuarine water microbial communities from San Francisco Bay, California, United States - C33_657D | ecosystem: Environmental > Aquatic > Marine > Unclassified | place: USA: California... | reverse complement strand
CCGATGCTCGAGGGTTATGGCATCACGGAGACCAGCCCAGTCCTCGCGGTCAATGTACCGGATAAGGCCGAGGACGAAGCCCCGAATGGCATCTGGACCGGGAACGTGCGTGGCTCCGTCGGTCGCCCCGTCATTGGCGTGGCGGTGCGTTTCATCGATGTCGAAACGGGCGCGGAAGTGCCGGCCGGGCAGGTGGGTCTGCTGGAAGTTCGCGGCGCCAATGTCTTCACCGGTTACTTGGGTGACCCCGGCCGGACGGCTGAGGCTAAGGTTGATGGCTGGTATCGCACCGGCGACTTGGCTCGTCTAGATGACGATGGCTTCCTGCATCTGGCCGGTCGACTCTCGCGCTTCTCCAAGATCGGCGGGGAGATGGTCCCGCACGGCACCGTCGAGCAAGCCTTGCTCAAGGCATTGAATCTACAGTCGGCCTCGGAGGTTCTACTGGCGGTATCCGCCGTCAGTGATCCGACCAAGGGTGAGCAATTGGTGGTCCTCCACGCCGTTGATTTGGATCCGGAGGCCGTGCGGGCTGCTTTGGCGGCCGAAGGCTTGGCGAACCTATGGATACCTAAGGTGTTCAAGAAAGTACCCGGTATCCCGATTTTGGGCACGGGCAAGCTGGATTTGAACAAGCTGCGCCAACTGGCACAGGGTTGACGCGGTTTTGGCTCGCTTGTGGCTTAGGGTAGGGGTGTCCTATTTTACCGCTCATGCCTAAGAAAAAGAAGCCCGCTCCCAAGTCCGCTGCCCGGCGCCCGGTCAAGCCGGCCACGAAGGCCAAGCCGCGCGCCAAGGTTGCCGGCAAGCCCAAGGCGCCGATGCCCGCGAGCGCAGCCCCGGCACCGTCGGTTGCGGCCTTCCGCGAAGCGATTCTCCGCCACCTGAAAAGCACCTTCGCGCGGGATCCGATCACGGCCACGCGCAATGATTGGTGGTCGGCGACCTGCATGGCCGCCCGCGACCAGATGTTGGAGCGTTACATCGCGACGCAGTCGGTGCACGCCTCCGAGAACGTCCGGCGCGTCTATTACCTTTCCTTGGAATACCTGATGGGGCGTGTCCTCTCCAACAACCTCGTGAACCTGGGCCTGCGCGACGTCGCGGGGGCCGCCTTGAAGAGCCTCGGACAGGACCTGGAGGCGGTGACGGAAGAAGAGGCCGACATGGGTCTCGGTAACGGCGGCCTCGGCCGCCTCGCCGCCTGCTTCTTGGATTCGCTGGCGACGTTGGATATCCCGGCCGTCGGATACGGCATCCATTACGAGTTCGGCTTGTTCCGGCAGACCTTCGTCCAGGGCCGCCAAGTGGAGGTCGCCGACGCCTGGTTGGCCAACAACAACCCTTGGCTGATCCGTCGCCCTAATTTCCGCGTGCGCGTGCCGCTTTACGGACGGGTGCAGCACAACGTCGACGACCGCGGCAACCATCGCGCCGAGTTGCTCGAGACCCGCGACCTCATCGGCGTGCCGTGGGACATCCCCATCGCCGGCTTCGCCGCCAGCAGCGTCAACTTCCTCCGCCTCTGGGAATCCAAGGCGACGACGGAATTCGATTTCCGCGCCTTCGACCGCGGCGGTTACGTCGAAGCCGTCCGCGACCGCGATGCCAGCGAGACGATCTCGAAGGTGCTCTACCCGAACGACAGCACCGAAAGCGGCAAGGAGCTGCGCCTGGTCCAGCAGATCTTCTTCGTCTCGTGTTCGCTGCAGGATATCCTGCGCCGGCACCTGCGCCTGAACCCTGATTTCTCGAACTTGCCGGCGAAGGTCGCCGTGCAGCTGAACGACACGCACCCGTCCATTTCGGTCGCCGAAATGATGCGCCTGCTCATCGACGTCGAGCGCCTCAGCTGGGATGACGCTTGGTCCGTGTGCACCCGCGTCTTCAGCTACACCAACCACACCTTGCTCCCCGAGGCGCTGGAAACGTGGTCCGTGCCGCTCTTCGAGAAGGTCCTGCCGCGCCACCTCGAGATCATCTACGAGATCAACCGCCGCCACCTCCGCGACGTCGACGACCGTTGGCCCGGCGACGACGCCAAGAAGGAGGAGCTTTCCATCATCCAGGAAGGTTCCGTCAAGCGCGTGCGCATGGCCCACTTGGCCGTGGTCGGTTCGCACCATGTGAATGGCGTCGCGGAACTGCACACCCGGCTCTTGCGTGCCCATCTCTTCCCCGGGTTCGACGCCCTTTGGCCGAATAAGTTCATCAACGTGACCAACGGCGTGACCCCGCGGCGCTGGATTCGGGGCTGCAATCAGCCGCTGGCGGCCTTGTGCGATGAAGTCGCGGGGCTGGGTTGGGAGAAGCAGCTGAGCCAGCTGCGGGCGTTGGATGCCTTGGCCGACAAGCCGGCTTTCCAGGACCGCTTCTTGGCGATCAAGCGGGCGAACAAGGTCAAGTTGGCGGCGCGCATCAAGGAACTCGTCGGGGTCGACGTCTCGCCGGATGCCTTGTTCGACGTGCAGATCAAGCGGCTCCATGAGTATAAGCGCCAGCACCTGAACCTGCTGCATATCCTGCACCTCTATCGGAAGATCCTCAACGACCCCGACGCGCAGGTGCAGCCGCGCGTGTGCATCTTCGGCGCGAAGGCCGCCCCCGGTTACGCCTTGGCCAAGCACATCATCCATGCGATCAACCGCATCGGCGCGGTCATCAACAACGACCCGCGGGTGCGCGGCTTGCTCAAGGTCGTCTTCTTGCCCGACTACCGCGTCTCGCTCGCCGAACAGATCATCCCGGCGGCGGACTTGTCCGAGCAGATCTCGACGGCGGGCAAGGAAGCCTCCGGCACCGGCAACATGAAGCTCGCCCTCAACGGGGCCGTCACCATCGGCACCTTGGACGGCGCGAACGTCGAGATCCACGAGGAAGTCGGCGATGAGAACATCTTCATCTTCGGCCTGCAGGTCGAAGAAGTCGCCGAACTCTACGCCCGCGGTTATTCGCCCGAGGCGGTCTTGCAGTCGGACCCCGAATTGGCCGCGCTGTTGGATTGGATTCGCTCGGACGCCTTCACCCCCGAGCAGCCTGGGGCCTTGTCGCCCGTCGCCGATTCCCTCGTGGCCGGGGGCGATCCGTATCTGGTGCTCGCCGACTTCCGCAGTTACGTGGAAGCCCAGGGCAGGGCGGAGCAGGCCTTCGCCAACCGCCGTCGGTGGGCGGCCATGGCCATCCGCAACGTCGCCCGGTGCGCCAAATTCTCCTCTGATCGCTCGATTGGGGATTACGCCAAGCATATTTGGCGGGCAAAAGCCCAGCCCATCCCCCGTTAAGTCAGGGTTGAGGTCGGGCCGGAAATCCCCCAATCTCGCGGGGTCGTGTCCTTCCGCCCCCCCACCATCGCCTTCTTGGTCGCTTGCGCCTCGGGGTGGCTGTGCTTGGCGGCGGCGGAGAAGCCCAAGGTCTCCGGGTATACCGTCACGGCGGAAGGCGGCGTCGAAGGTACCCAGGTGATCCGTTACGATGCGGAGGGCCGTCCGATCGACCCCAGTACCCCGCTGGCGCCCAAGACAACGGTCGGCGGCACGCGACCCGCAGAGCGCCCCTCGGTGGCGACCGCTGCTGGTGCCGGGTCCTCGCGGGTGGAGTCCACCGGCGGCGGCCCTCAAGAGTTGGTTTCGGCGGACGGACGTCGCCTCAATGGTTTTTCGATGAGCGGCAAGAGTCCGTTCAGTAACGGGAATAAGGAAGTCGACCCCAACGTGGATGTGAACTCCGCGCTGAAGAATGCCGCCAAGGGCTCCAACCTCATCGAGAAGCGCTATGACACCAAGACCGTGGAACTCGGCGGTGACCGTCCGTACTCCCGGGAGAATCTGGTCACCATGGATACGTGGAGCGGGAAGTTCGATACTTTTGGCCGCAAGAAGGCGGAGCTTGATCTGCTCGACACGTTCGATCGCGGCAACGCCCAGGACAAGAACCTGATTGAAGTGAAGTCTGTCGAGCGCCCAACGTCGCCGTGGGCTCGCCGCACCGCCGATGTCGCAGGCTGGGATGAACGCCTGACCACCGAATCGAACAGCCGCTACAATGTGGCTCCGCTCATGGCGGCCGATCGTGCCAAGCCAAAGTCCGTCGACCAAATCTCCATGCAGGACATCAATCGTTACCAGTTCCGTCGTAATCGCTCGACCGATGCTGGTTTACCCGTGGTTCCGGTCGGTACGGAGCAGGTGAAAACGAAGGGTTCTGAGGGAAAGTAGGCTGCTTTTCGCCTCGCAGTAGGGGGCGGGGGGCTTAAGCCTTAACTTTACCCACTTTTCATGAGCGACGCTCAAACCAGACCCTCCGGCAGTTCGGTTTCCGACTTAGAAGTCAAAGACGCCCAGATCATCTTCGATTCCGTTTGGGCATCCTTGGAGCGGGAATTCGGTCGCGCGAAGCTTTCCTTCCCCCGTGAGATCTTTTGGCTGAATGGTGCGCCGGGCGCCGGTAAGGGTACCAATACGCAGTTCATCCTGCAGTACCGCGACTATGGGGCGGAACCCATCGTGGTCAGCGACCTGCTGTCGAGCCCCGAGGCCAAGAAGCGCATCGATGCCGGCATGCTCGTGGGCGATCGCGAGGTGGTGGAGCTGCTCTTCCGCAAGCTTCTGGAGCCGCAGTTCGAGACCGGTGCCGTCGTCGACGGCTTCCCCCGCTCGATGGTGCAGGTGGAGTGCCTGAAGCACCTCTTCTCTCGCCTCAATGAGTTGCGCCAGGAATTCCGGCATTCCCCCGAAGGTATCCGTTTTCCGAAGCCGCATTTCCATATTCTCGTTCTGTTCGTCGACGAAAACGAATCCGTCCGCCGTCAGTTGAAGCGCGGTGCGGAGGCCATCTCGCTGAGCGAGCGCGCCAAGGCCGACGGGGCGCCGACGCCCGAGGTCCGCAAGACCGACTTGAGCGCGGAGGCGGCCCGCAACCGCTACCGCGTCTTCAAGGAGCGCACGTACGAGCCGCTCCAGTCGCTACGGGACATCTTCCACTACCACTTCATCAACGCGCACGGCTCGTTGCCCGAAGTCCAGGCCCGCATCATCAAGGAACTCCAGTACCAGAGCTCGCTCGAGCTGTCGGAGGAGACCTATGACTTGATCTCGCCGATCCCGTTGTCGTCGCAGATCGTCCAGCACGCCCGCCAAGACCTCGTCCGGCGCCTCGACGACTACGCCGAGCGCCATGCGGTGACCTTCCGGCGCGTCATCGACCTCATCCAGGATAAGTTCCTGCCGATCATCCGTTCGCATGCCATCTCCGGTCAGGCGCACGTCAACACCGAGACCCCGGTCTTCGATGACTCCTTGGCCATCGCCATGTTCATCGACATCTTTTCGGAGCGCGGTTTCCACGCCGTCGTGGACCTCCATCGCATCGAGATCCCGGAAAGCGTCGAGCCGATCAGCGGCCGTATCCTCACCCGCGTGAAGAAAGTCTGGCGCGTCTCGATCCGTTTCGAAGGCTCCGAGATTCGCCGCGGCGGCGCGTAAGGTGCCGGAAGCCGGCGGCTCTTTGCCTACGAAGCGGTTGCGTTGGCTTATTGCTTCGGCAGGTAGCCCAAGGAGACGAGAAACGCGTCCGTGGCGTCGAGGGTCTCCTGGTACTTGCTCTTGTTGAAGAAGCCATGCGGTTGGCCTTCGTAGCCGATCAACTCGCAGCGGTTGCCGGCGGCCTTCATCACTTCGGTGAATTTCTCGACCGTGGCGTAGGGCACGGTGGTGTCCGCTTTACCGTGGAAGATGATGGTCGGCGGGAGCCCTTTCTTGACGTGATGGAGCGGGGAGATTTCCGTCGGCTCGCAGCCGAATTTCGACTTATCCAGCCCGGCGCCGAAGCCTTTCAGCTCCAGTCCGGGGAATGGCGCCATCACGGTGCCTGGATTGAAAAGCACCAGGGCATTGGGCAGGCAAGAGACCGCTTTGTCATCCTTGGCCGAATCTAGGCCCGGCACCGTGGCGACGGCGGCGGCCAAGTGGCCGCCGGCGGAACCCCCACCCACCGCGATGCGGGTCGGGTCGATGCCCAGGCGCGCGGCATTGGCCCGTACCCAGCGGACGCACGCTTTCGCGTCGCTCACGCAATCGGCGGGTAGGGCGTTTTGACGGCTCTTGACGCGGTAGTCTGCGACGATGGCGATCATCCCGCGACTGGCGAGGTGTCGGCTTTGGGGCTCGAACTGCGCAGGGGTCCCGCTGCTCCAGCCGCCGCCGAAAAAGAGAACGATGCAGGGCAGGGGCTTGTCCGCCTTCGTCGCTGGATTGAAGATCCAGACCTTGAGTTCGGTCGCGCCGACTTTGCGGTAAGTCTCGACGTTGGTGCCGGCGATGGTGGGCGGGTGGCTGGTGCCCTTCGGGGTGGCGGGAGTCGCCGCCCACAGCGTTACGCTGGCGGCATAGGCGCCGAAAAGGAGGAGAAGGGGTCGCATCGTGGAGGTGTTCGTGGGGAATTATTTACGAGTTCGGCGCGCGAGTTCGGCGTCGAGCCATTCCAGCCGGTTGGCGGTCCAGCGCTTCATCTGGCGGACATCGTTCGCCAGGGTGAGGGCCTGCGGGTCGGCATAGTTGAGCTGCTTCCAGCGGCGTTCGTTCCGGAGGGCGGCTGGACCTAAGGTCGCCGCATTTTCATCCATCATGCGACCGAGGTTGGAGGTCGTGAATGCCTTGCCGCGGAGCTCGCGCCAGCGTTGGGCGTACTTGGCTTTGTACGATGGGTTTCCGAGCAGCCGGTCGAAGAGACGATTCGAGAGCCAAGTCTTGGCATCCACGACGGACCCGTCCCAATTTCGGCCGAAGGTGCCGTCGTAATCCCAAGGCACGAAGGCGAACTTCGGGTTCGGGCTGGCCGTGGTGCTGGCGGCCCGGATGAGATTGTAGTTCTTGGTGATGCCGTCGAGGTTGGAGGTCATCAGCACGAGCAGGTGGAAGTCGATGGCGTTATCCACGTCGATCCGTGTCGCGATGCCTTTGCCGGAATCGAAGAACTCTTGGTCGGTGGCTTGGCTGACAAACCGGTTCAACTCGTCGAGGGGTCCCCAGAAGGCTTGTTTTTCGGGGTCAGGCTCGCGTTGTTCAAAGCCACCGTGACCGGGTTGACCAAAGTTGGCCTCGTGATCGACGGCCTTATAGATGAGCGCGGGGGAGGTCGTGGAGGCGAAGGTCGCGGGGAAGCCCACCAGACGATCGTCGACCGGCTGCATCAGGAGGTAGACGCCATGGTACTTGCCGTTCATTTCCACCTCGATGAAGCGGCTGGCCGCCGCGTGCCGCGGAGCCGCGTTCGTGCCGAGCGAACGGAACAGGTCGTAGGAAAGCTTGTGCCGCATCATCGACGCATCCACGAAGGCCGCGTTCAGGACCCAGTCGCGGCGCTTGGACAGGCCGAGCCAGCCGCTTTCCTGGGCGAGCTTAAGGGAGAAGGATTTCTTCTCGTAAACCTGGGAGGAGGCGCCGCGGATCTTGATCTGCGCCGAGCTATCTGTCCGGTCGCTGGTACCCTGTCCCGCGGGCGTCAATAGACGGGCGGTGCAGGGTACGCGCGCATCCGCTTTGATGGCTTCCTTGACCTCCAAGCGGAGGAGGGGAAGGTTGGTCGGGTCGGCTCCGAAGCAGCCGACGCTGAAGAGCAGCGGCAGCAGGGTGCGGATCATTTCTTCAATAGCGCGGCCATCGCCTTGCCCATGGCTTCGCCGACATCCATGTAGGTCTCGGCGTTGCCATTGTAATGGCTGTTGCCGCTACCGCCCTTGGACAGTGGGTTCGCGTAGACCGTCGCAACGTTGCCCTTGAATTCAGGGTACTTGCCGCTGGTGCCGTCGACGGCCAGTTGGGCGTCGAGGATCTTGCCGCCGTTGCCGGCGCTGCCCTTGGTGGCTTCACCGAGCGTCGCGAGGACGAACTTGGCGTTGGGGGCGTCGAAATCCTTGCGGAGGTATTTGATGAAGCGCACGAGGTTTTCTTCGTATTTGGAGGCATGGCCGGCGTTGCCACCGTCCTTCTCGCCCTGCCAGAAGAAGAAGCCCGCGACTTCGTATTTGGTCGCGCCGGGGTAGTACTTGCCGAGTTCGGCCAGGACCTTCTTGGCGTTGGCGATATCGTCGTCGTACTGCTTGCCGGCGTACCAATCGATCGGCTTGCCTGCCTTGTCGACCCACGGTCCGGGTACGGTGGCCGTGCCCTTGGCCGGATCGACGGCCCAGGAGTCGGGGCGGTCCTTGTAGCCGGCGTAGACCTTGCCTTCAAACACGTAGCGTTCGCTGCCGGGGGGCAGGAGGTCCCAGCCCAGGCTGCGGTTGCCGATGCAGCTCTTGAGGAGCATCACCGGCGCCTCGACGGCATCGCCGAGCGGATGACCGATGCCGTATTCGGGCCCCATCGTCTTGCCGCCGACCTTGAGGAACTCGTTGTTGAAAAGCTGCATGCCGCCGGTGCGGCCGACCATCACCCGCACGTTGCGCACGTCGGTACGCTCCGCCCAGTTGCCCGCGGCGTCGACGAGGTGCGGGTATTTCTTCTTGTTCTTCACCGCAAAGTCCAGCGAGCCATCGGGGCCGGTCACTTTGCCGAGACCCACCATGTTGGATTGGCCGAGCAGGATGAAGACCTGCACGGGCTTCGTGAGGTCAGCCGCGGGGGCTTTCGGCGCATCGGCGGCGAAGAGTTGCGCGCCAGGTAGGCAGGCGACGGCCAAGGCGCCGAGCGTGAGGAGGAGTCGGTGGTGTTTCATGGAAAGTTTTATTGGATGCCTTCAAGTTTGAGGAGCGCGGCGTCAGCTTCGGCGGCATGGTCAGCAGGGGTGGCGGCGATACCCGACACCGTGACCGTGAGCAGACGGTTATCCTTGAGCAGCACGAAGTAGGCGGCGTTCTTGGACGTGACGCCATTGGGGAGGAAGCGGCATTGGTAGCGGACGCGAATCATCGTCACGCCGGATGCGGTTTTCAGTTCTTGGCGGTCGCTCGCCTCGAAGCCGGGCATGTTCTTTTCCATCAAGCCCAGGCTGCTGTCCACGAGCTGCCCCAACTTGAGATTGGCCGGCGCCGTTTCCTCGATGAAGACCATGTTGGCCGCAAACCCTTGCACCGGCTTGGGGTGCATGAAGACATTATCCCGCAGGCCATGGTTTTCTCCTGGAATGTTTTTCCAGCCGGTCGGCACTGGTAAGCTAAACCGTTTCGACGACGCGGTGTAGCGTTCGTTGGCGCCGGCTTTGACCGCGGCGTCGGGCTTAGGCGCCGTCGTTTGGGCGAAGGTGGGCTGCAGGCAGCAGAGGCTCAGCAGCAGGATGCAGGCTCGGGGGAACATGGGGTACCTTTATGACAGCAGTATCTAGCCAGAGTGCCAGAAACAAAAAGGCCGGCTCCATCGCTGGGGCCGGCCTTCTAAGGGGGGTAGGAGGGTCGCTTAGGCGATCGCCTTCAGGTAGAGCTCGTTGGCCTTCTTCCAGTCGATGACCTTCCAGAAGGCATCGACGTAGTCAGGGCGGCGGTTCTGGTACTTCAGGTAGTAAGCGTGTTCCCAGACATCGAGGCCGAGGATCGGGGCGCCGTTCACGTCGGCGATGCCCTTCATGAGCGGGCTGTCCTGGTTGGGCGTGGAGGTGACGGCGATGGACTTGTCGGCCTTGACCACGAGCCATGCCCAGCCGGAGCCGAAGCGGGTGGTCGCAGCGACCTTGAACTTGGCCTTGAGGCCGTTCTCGCCTTCGAGACCGCCGAAAGCCTTGGTGATGGCTTCGCCGAGGGCGCCGACCGGTTCGCCGCCGCCGTTAGGCGAGAGGCTGTTCCAGAAGAAGGTGTGGTTGGCGTGGCCACCGGCGTTGTTGCGAACGGCGGTGCGGATGGACTCAGGGACCTTGGAGAGGTCGGCGATGAGGGCATCGAGGTCGGTGCCGCCGTTGAAGCTCGGCTCCTTGGCGAGCGCCGCGTTCAGGTTCGTCACGTAAGCGTTGTGGTGCTTCCCGTGGTGGATTTCCATCGTGGCCTGGTCGATGTGCGGCTCGAGGGCGTTGTGGGCGTAGGGCAGGGGGGCGAGGGTGTAGGACATGGTGGGAGTGGAAAGGGGTTGGCGGTTCGCGGCGGAGCTTTGGGCGGAGAGTGGCGTGATGGCTAAGGCCGCGGCGGCGAGGGAAGTCTGTTTCAGGAAGTCGCGGCGGTCCATGGGAGATTAACGATGACGAAACTCGGACGGGGTCAAGCCGGGTCGTGGGTTTCTCGGCCGCGCTTCATGTTGAAGTAGGCCTGCAGGATTTCTTTGCAGGGGGCTTCGAGGACACCGCCGACGGCGTTCACCCGATGATTGAGTTTGGGCAGCGCGTGCAGGGCCGTCGCTCCGCCCATGCACCCCATCTTGGGGTCGCCCCAGGCGTAGACTACGCGGCCCAGTCGGCTCATGATGGTCGCTCCCGAGCACATCGGGCAGGGCTCTTTGGTCACGTAAAGCGTGCAATCGTTGAGCCGCCAGTCGCCGATCTTATGGGCCGCCTGCGTGATGGCCAACATCTCCGCGTGCGCGGTCGGGTCGTTGGAGCGTTCGACCTCATTATGGGCGGCGGCGATGATTTCGCCCCCGCGTTCGATGATGGCCCCGATCGGGACCTCATCGATGCGCCAGGCGTCCACGGCCAGATTGAAGGCCAAAGCCATGTAAAAGGCGTCATCCCGGACCAATTGCGACGGGCGGAGCTTCTCGAAGGGGCAGGTGAGCCCTGGGCGGGGTGTATGGCTTTCGCCTTCCATGTCTGCAGAATCACCGGCTTAGCCCCGGAGGCAAGCGGGGAGGCAGCCTTACTACAGTGATTGACTCGGCGCCATCCTGCGCATGGATAGGGGGATACAAGGCATGGCTGAAGAACCCGTTATCGAACTCGAAGGCAAAATCCTGCAGGTGCTTCCTGGCACCATGTTCCGGATTGAGCTCCCCAACAAGCACGTGGTGCTGGGACGTATCTCCGGCCGCCTCCGCAAGAACTTCATCCGCATCAATCCGGGTGATCGCGTGAAGGTCGAGATGAGCCCCGCTGACCTGACCCAGGCCCGCATCATCTTCCGCCTGCGAGACACCGCTCCGCGTCCCATGGGCCCTCCGCCCAAGCGCCGCTACTAAGTTTTCCCAGCCTAAGCCCGGTAACCCCGGGTTTTTTCTTGCAGGGAATACGGACTTAATCCATTAATCATTACTCAACTACTAATCATTAACCCCATGGCTATCTACAACAGCGTCATCGACACCATCGGTCGTACTCCTCTCGTACGTCTGAACAAGGTCACCGCCGGTCTCAACGCCGAGATCCTGGTGAAGCTTGAATACTTCAACCCGCTCTCGAGCGTGAAGGACCGCATTGGTCGTGCGATGGTCGATGCCGCCGAGCGCGATGGCCGTCTCAAGCCGGGTGGCACGATCGTCGAGCCGACTTCCGGCAACACGGGTATCGCCCTCGCTTTCGTTGCCGCCGCCCGCGGTTACCGCTGCATCCTCACGATGCCGGAAACGATGTCGGTCGAACGTCGCGTCCTTCTGCGCATGCTCGGCGCGGAAATCGTTTTGACCCCTGGTGCCAAGGGGATGCGCGGTGCCATCGAGCGCGCCACGCAGCTCCGCGAGGAAATCGGCAGCACGGCCTTCATGCCGATGCAGTTCGATAATCCCGCCAACCCGGAAGTGCATCGTCGCACCACCGCCGAAGAAATCTGGGCCGACACCGAAGGTAAGGTCGATGCCATCGTCGCCGGCGTCGGCACGGGCGGCACCATCACCGGCGTCTCCTCCGTCCTCAAGGGCCGTAACCCGAAGTTCCTCGCCATCGCGGTCGAGCCTTCCGCCAGCCCCGTGATCACCCAGACCCGCAGCGGCCAGCCGGTGCAGCCTTCGCCGCATAAGATCCAGGGCATCGGCGCTGGTTTCGTGCCGAAGAATTGCGACCTCTCGTTGCTCGACGAAGTCATCCAGGTTTCCAACGAAGATGCTTTTGCCACCGCCCTCGACGTCTCCGCACGCGAAGGCTTGGCGGTCGGTATCTCTTCCGGCGCCAACATCTGGGCCGCCCTCCAGCTGGCCAAGCGTCCGGAGTTCGCCGGCAAGCGCATCGTCACGATCGCCTGCAGCCCGAGCGAGCGCTACCTCTCGACCGCCCTGGCCGAGAAGGTGCGTGCCGAAGTCACCGCGTTGACCGCTTCGTAAGCCGTCCGCCGAGCCGACCCAACCAAGGCCTGCGTCGTGAGACGTGGGCCTTTTTGTTGGGGATGGATTATAGGGGATGGATTATAGGGGATGGGGGATAGGGGTGGGGCGGGTCTTGCTTCGTTCTTGCTTCCTTAGGGAGTGAAGTGAACATCCGTTCACCTTATGGTGGATATCGGCAAAGCCATTCCTTTCGACCCGCAATGGGCCCTGGCCTTGCCGTTGCTGGAGACCCATGTGGCCGCGGGGTTCCCTTCGCCCGCCGATGACCACAGCGAGCGGCGGCTCGACCTCAACGAGCACTTGGTCCGCCGGCCGCTCTCGACCTTCTTCCTGCGCGTCGAAGGCGAATCGATGTCCGGCGCCGGCATCATGTCCGGCGATATGATCGCGGTCGATAAGGCTGCCTCGCCCAGGGACGGTGCCGTGGTCGTGGCCGAGGTCGACGGCGAGTTCACCGTGAAGCGTTTGACCCGGGCCACCGATGGCACGTGGCGCCTGCGCGCCGAGAGCCGTGATTGGCCGACGGCAGCCTTGCCGTGCGGCGAGCGTTTCCGTATCTGGGGAGTCGTCGTCGCGGTGGTGCGACGTTGCTGACATGCTGCGCGCCCTCGCCGACTGCAATAACTTCTACGCCTCCTGCGAGCGCGTCCTGGACCCGTCGTTGATCGGGGTGCCCATCGTGGTGTTGTCGAACAACGATGGGTGCGTCGTGGCCCGTTCCAGCGAGGCCAAACGGCTCGGGATCCCGATGGGCGCGCCGTACTTCGAGGTGAAGCGCGTCTGCGAAGCGCATGGCGTCAAGGTGTTCTCGTCCAACTTCGGCGTCTATGGCGAGTTCTCCGAACGCGTGATGGCGGTCCTCTCCGAACATGCGCGCGATTTCGAATCCTATTCGATCGACGAAGCTTTCCTGGGCTTCCCCGACATGCCCGAAGCCGACGCGCGGGCGCTGGGCCTGCGCATTCGCACCGATGTGCTGAAGCGCACAGGCATCGCCGTCTCCATGGGGATGGCGGCGACGAAGGTGCTCTGCAAACTCGCCAACGAACGGGCGAAGTCCGATCCCGATGCGGGTGGTTGCTTGGTGGTGCCGTTCGATATCGAGGGTCGGCGGGCCTTCTTGCGCGGCGTCGAGGCCGAGGATATCTGGGGCGTGGGCCCTGGTCTCGCCGCCCGCCTCCGCGCCCATGGCATCTTGACCGCGGCCGACCTTGCCGAGGGTGATCCCGCCTTCATTCGGCGCATCGCCGGCATCGTCGGTGAGCGCCTATCTTTGGAACTGCGCGGGATCCCTTGCCATGAGATCATCGAAGACCCCGCCGCCCGCCAGACCATCATGGTCTCGCGTTCCTTCGGCCGTCCGGTGTCCGACGAAGCGGATCTCGCCGAGGCGATTTCCGCCCATGCTTCCCGCGGTGCCGAAAAGCTGCGCGAAGACCGCTTGGTGGCTTCGTCCGTGGTGGTCTTCTTCGGCACCAACAAGCATCGGCTCGATCAGGAACAGTATAAGGCCGACGCGTCGGAGCCGCTCGATCCGCCGACGGACGATGCGCGCCTGATCTGCGCCGCCGCCGGCCGCGCGCTGCGCCGCATCCGTCGCGATGGCTACCTGTACAAGAAAGCCGGCATTCTTTTGCAGGGGCTGATGCCGTCGAACCAGATTCAGCCGACGCTGCCGGGCATGGGGGCGCCGGTCGATCCCGCCCGCGCGCGGCTCATGCAGGCCGTAGATGCCTTGAACGCGAAGCTGGGACGGGAAGTCGTCCGTCCCGGCAGCTCCGGCCTCGATCGCAAGTGGCAAGGGAAGTCCGAACTGCAGTCGGGCGCTTCGTTGACCGACCCCGAACGCTTGCCGAAGGTCAAGGATGGCGCGAAGCCGAAGGATGGTCTGAAGCCGAGGATTCGCTTCCACGAGTGAGTCCGCGGTTGCGCGGCGGGACGTTTTGCTTCCCGCTGGTGACCTCGTGACGCTTGATCCGACCACCGCCACTTTGCTCCCGCTCCTGTCTGGCTTCGGCTATGCCGTCGCGGCCATCATCTTGAAGCGTGCAACCGAGGCGGGCGCCGGTCCGTGGCGCATCGGTTTCGTCGTGAACATGACCATGGGGGCGCTCTTCCAGTCGTTCTGGTTCTTCGACGACGGGCAGGGCGGGGCGTTCACGGTCATCGCCGTCCTGCAGGCGCTCACCGTGGGGGCGATCTTCTTTGCGGGCCAATACTTCACCTTCCTCGCCCTCAGCCGCGGCGATGTCTCGGTGGCCACCCCGGTGCTCGGGGCGAAGGTCCTGTTTGTGGCGTTCTTGGCGGCGCTGACGATGGGGCAGGCCCTCACCCCGGCGATCTGGGTGGCGACGGTGATGACGTGCGTGGCGATGGTCTTGCTCGGTGGTGAATGGCGCGCCGACCGCGAGCGGGCTTTGCGGAGCTTGCTCTACGGCGGACTGGCGGCGTTCCTCTTCGCGTCCTCCGACATCCTCACCCAGAAGTGGGTCGGGCAACTCGGCATGACCCATTTCGCTCCGTTGGCCTTCGGTTCGATGCTGCTGTATTCTTGGCTCTTGGTGCCGAAGTTCTCCGCCCCCTTGCTGGCCTTGCCTCGTCGGACGTTGCTGTGGACCTTGGCCGGTGGGTCGTTGCTTTGGCTGCAGTGCCTGGGGATGGTCCTTGCCATCTCGCTGGCCCATGAGGTGACCCGTACCAACATCCTCTATAATACCCGTGGCCTGTGGAGCGTCGTGCTGGTCTGGGTCGTCGGTCATTGGTTCGGTAACGTCGAACGCTCGGTCGGCCGGGCCGTCATGACCCGTCGCCTCATCGGAGCAGCCATCCTGCTCGGGGCGGTCTTCCTGGTGCGTCGGTAAGGATGCCCATCCGGCTTGCAGGGCAGGGCTGATCGGGTAGAAATCCCCATCCCCCATCCCCCATCCCCCATCCCCTAACCCCTATCCCCCTGGGTCTCCCTCCCGTATCCATGCACTCCTCCCGTCGTCAGTTCCTCGGTACCTTCGCCACCGCCACGGCGGCGCTCGCCTTCGCGCCGCGCCTGCTTTCCGCGGACGAGCCCAAGCCCCGCAAGCTGGGTTTGGCGCTTTGCGGTTTGGGCAACTATTCCAACGGTGAACTCGCCCCGGCACTGCTGGAGACGGCCAACGTGAAATTGGTCGCCGCGATCACGGGCACCCGCGCCAAGGGCGAGAAGTTGGCGGCCTCCCATGGCTTCCCGACGGCGAACATCTACGGCTATGGTGATTGGGACAAGGTCGCCGCCAATAAGGACATCGACGTGGTCTACGTCGTGACGCCGCCCGGGATCCACGCCCAGAACGTCATCGCCGCTTTCGGCGCAGGTAAGCACGTCATCTGCGAGAAGCCGATGGCGAACACCGTCGCCGAGTGCGACGCGATGATCGCCGCCGGCAAGAAGGCGGGCAAGCGCCTCGCGATCGGCTACCGCCTGCACTTCGACCCTTATCACCAGGAACTCGTCCGCCTCGCCAAAAGCCAGGAGTTCGGCCCGTTCCTGAAGATCACCTCAGCCAACGGCTTCACGTTGCGTAAGCACGCTTGGCGCATCGAAAAGAAGCTCGCCGGCGGCGGTGCGCTCATGGACATGGGCGTCTATTCCATTCAGGCCGCATGCATGGCGGCAGATGCGAATCCTGTCGCCGTCACGGCGAAGGAACTCCCGAAGACGCAGCCCGATTTCTTCAAGGAGGTCGAGCAGGCCATGGAGTTCCGCCTGGAGTACGCCAATGGCGCGACGGCCGACATCTGGACCGGCTACGATGCCAACCGCGCGGAATTGTCCGCCGAAGCCGCCAAGGGTTGGTTCAAGGGCTCGCGTCAGGTCTTCAGCTACCGTGGGCTCAACATTTCCACCTCCACCAAGGGGAAGCTCGATTTCGGCGTCTTCCGTCAGCAACAGCGGCACATGGACGCCGTGTGCGCCGCCATCCGTGATGGTGGCGAGTACTCCTGCACGGGCGAGGTCGGTCGCCGCGACCTGGTCATCGTCGAAGGCATCTACGAATCGATCAAGACCGGCAAGAAGGTCGAGTTGAAGTACGCCTGATTGGTTGGATCGTTGAATGGTTGGATTGATCGGTGCTGTGCGAGCGGCGATGCCTCCCTGCCAACCAACGATTCAACCATTCAACGGTTCAACGGCGTGTCTCTACCAGCCCTTCGCCAACTCGATCAGCTTCGCGGCGGCCGTGGTCATGGCCGTATCGCGGGCTTGCTCGCCTTCGTTGACGCCCTCGGCATGCACGAAGGTCACGTCGGTGATGCCGATGAAGCCAAGGATGGTGCGGAGGTAGGGTTCCTGGAAGTCGTAGGCCGTGCCCGCGACGAAGCCGCCGCGCGAGGTCACGATGATGGCTTTCTTGCCCTTCAGGAGAGGTTCGACGCCTGCTTCGGTGATCTTGAAGGTCATGTCCGTGCGGACGACTTGGTCGATCCAGGCCTTCAGCGAGGCGCTGACCGTGAAGTTGTGCATCGGCGAACCAATCACGAGCAAGTCGGTCGCCATCAGTTCGGTCGTCAATTCGTCGGAGTGATGCAGCACGCCCTTCATGGCGGGGTCATTATGGTCGGCCGGAGCGAAGGCTGCGCCGACCCAGGAGTCGGAAATGAACGCGGGTGGGTGGTGGCCGATGTCGTGATGCGTGACCTTGAGCCCCGGGTGCTTGACCCGCAGGGCGTTGATGAACGCCGAGGTCAGTTTCCGCGTCACCGACCGGACCGTGCGAGGGGAGGCGTCGATGTGCAGGACTTTCATGTCTCCTAAGGTGCACGCTACGCAGAGGGAGTCAATGGACGGGAATCCCTAGGCAATGAGCACGCACAAGGATAAGGGGCGCCAGCGGCGTTTCCCCTTGTCCCTGAGCGAACTTTTCCCGCCCAGACTTTACACTTCCCAGTCGTCGGCCTTGGTGCGCAAGACCTTGTCGAGGGCGTCCAGCACGAGGTCCACGGCCTGGTCGGTCGTGAGCTTGTCGGTGCGGATATGGACCTCGGGGGACTCAGGCGCTTCGTAAGGAGAGGAGATGCCGGTGAACTCGGCGATCTCGCCGCGGCGAGCCTTGGCGTAGAGGCCCTTGACGTCGCGCTGTTCGCAGACATCGAGCGGAGCGTCGACGAAGACTTCGATGAAGGCGTGGTTGCTGAGCGCGGCGCGGGCCTTGGCGCGGTCGGCGGCCAAGGGCGCGATGAGCGTCACGAGCGAGATGTGACCGGCGTTGGCGAAGAGTCCCGCGACGGCGGAGGCACGGCGCACGCTTTCGGCGCGGTCCGCGGCGGAGAAGCCGAGGTCGCGGTTGAGCGCGGTGCGGAGGTCATCGCCATCGACGCGGAAGACCTGGCGGCCGGCATCGAAGAGCCGACGCTCGACGAGTTCGGCGATGGTTGACTTACCCGAGCCCGAGAGGCCGGTGAACCAGAGGACGGCGGGGGCATGGCCCGAGCGCGCGGAGCGCTCGGCGGCGGTGACCTTGCCTTCGCGGACGTTCTGCTCCTTGCGGGCGTCGAGGATGATGCCGCCGCCGTGGATGCGGCCAGCTTCCTCCAGCGCGAAACGGCCGGTGATGGCGCACTCCTGGTGCAGGTCGAAGGCGACCGCGCGGGCCGTCCGGACGATGACTTCGCAGATGGAGTCGCGGGGGACGCTGTCGGCCTGGATGGACTCGAGCGTGGAGGCGTCGGTGATCTTCTCGATCTTGGCGATGACGGCTTCGACGTTCTGGGTCAGGAGGCGGAGCTTGTAGGTCTTGTTCGGGACCAGCGGTTCCTTGCCCAGCCAGAAGATGCGGGCACGGAATTCGCGGCCCACGCGGGGTTGGTTGGACGGGTGGGCGGCCACTTGGCCACGTTCCACGAAGATCTGCTCCGAGAGCGTCACGCTGGCCGAACCGCCCGTGCCGACGACGTCGCGGGATTCCGGCCCCGGCCAATCTTCGAACGTGCGGACGGTGCTGCGGCGGCCACCAGGCTGGAAGATGAGTTCATCCCCCGGGCGGATGGCGCCGGCTTCCACGCGACCGGCCACGATGCGGCGATGGTCGAAGCGGTAGATGTCGGACACCGGCAAGCGGAGCGGCAGGCCCGTCAGGTCATCCTCATGCTTGAACGCATCGAGGGCTTCGGTGACGGTTGGGCCCTTCCACCAAGCCATCTTGGCGGAGCGGTTGACGATGTTCTCGCCGTGCTTGGCGGCGATGGGGATGAAGTGGACGGCGTTGAGGCCGAGGCTCTTCAGGAAGGCGGTGTATTCCGTGCGGATCTTCTCGTAGGTCTCCTGGGAGTGCTGGACGAGGTCCATCTTGTTCACGAGCACGACGAGCTGCTTCACGCCGAGGAGTGAGAGCAGGAAGGCGTGGCGACGGGACTGGTCCATCACGCCTTCCTTAGCGTCGATGAGCAGGAGGGCGGCGGAGGCCGAAGCGGCGCCGGTCACCATGTTCTTCAGGAACTCCTTGTGGCCGGGGGCGTCGATGATCGCGTAGGCACGCTGCGTGGTGCGGAAGAAGATGCGCGTGGTATCGATCGTGATGTTCTGTTCCTGCTCTTCGATCAGGGCGTCGAGGAGGAAGGCGTACTCGAACTCCATGCCTTCGGCGGCGCAGTTCTTGCGGACCTGCTCGATTTTGCCGTTGGGCAGGGAGTCGGTGTCATTCAGGAGACGACCGACGAAGGTGGATTTGCCGTGATCGACGTGACCGACGACGACGACGTGCATCTTGCGTTGGTCTTCGGCGGCGGCTTGGGCGGCAGCCTGGGCGGCGGCGGGGCTGGGAAGGGAGGAATGGCTCATGCTGCGTGGTGTTGGTGTGGCGGTGCGGGTGGCTGGCTTACATGAAGCCCTTGGCGCGGAGTTCCTGCATGGAATTACGGCCGACGTGGTCCTGGGCGCGGCCGGCGCGTTCGCTGACCTTGGTGCGCTTCAATTCTTCGATGACTTCGTCGATGTTGCTGGCCGGGCTGTCGACCGGGTGCGTGATCGGGTGGCAACCGAGCGAGCGGAAGCGCTTGCCGTTGCGGGCGAAGTAAAGCGTCGGGTTCGGGATGTTCTCGCGGCGGATGTATTCCCAGATGTCGAGCTCGGTCCATTCGAGCAGCGGCTGGACGCGGACGTGGCCGCCTTCGGGCGCGCTGCTGGCGAACTGGCCCCAGAATTCCGGCGGCTGGTCCTTGTAGTCCCAGTTGCCTTCGGCGGAGCGAGGCGAGAACCAACGTTCCTTGGCGCGGGTCGGGTCTTCGTCGCGGCGGATACCGGTGACGAGGGCGTCCCACTTGAATTCGTCGATGGCGGCCTTGAACGGCACGGTCTTGAGTTCGTGCGTGACGGTGACGGGGTCATGCGTGGCGTAGCCGATGCCGCGACGGATCGCATCTTCGTTCACGCGCACGATGAGGTCGATGCCATGGATGACTTTGGCCTTCTCGCGGAACTCGTACATCTCCGGGAACTCGTACGTCGTGTCGATGTGCAGGAGCGGGAAGGGGATCTTGCCGCAGAAGGCCTTACGGGCGAGCCAGATGAGGACGTTGGAATCCTTGCCCATGGACCAGGGCATGCAGACGGAGCGGAAGTTGGCGAAGGCCTCGCGGAAGACGTGGATTGACGTCTGTTCGAGGCGCGTGAGGTGGTCGTTTTGGGCGTTGCGGGACATGTGGCTAAAAAAAGAGTTCGGATTACGGAATTCAGATTACAGACTGATGATTGGAGGAGGAGAGGGTCTAGGAATGAGGGACGGGAGGCGTAGGTGCTGAACTCGGTAATCGGTCAGCCGTACGCCGTTTGGGTTAGGCTTTCTTCGTGCGGGTATGCAGGCCGCATTCTTTCTTGTCGAAGCCCGGCCAGCGGCCGCCGCGTTCGTCGCCGCCGGAGGTCGGCTGCGTGCACGGCCAGCAACCGATCGAGCGGTAACCGCGGTCGTGCAGGACGTTGTGCGGGAGGTCGTGCTCCTTGAGGTAGGCCCAGACCTGGTCGCGGCTCCAGTCGACGAGCGGGTTGAGTTTCCACACGTCGGAATTGTCGGGACGGGCGGCGAGGCTGAGGAGAGGCGTGGATGAGCGTTCGTTGCTTTGGTCGCGACGCATGCCGGCGATCCAGAGGTCGAGTTCGAAGAGCTTCTTGCCGAGCGAATCGACCTTGCGGATTTCGCAGCACTTTTCGGGGTCGCGCTTCCAGAGTTCGGCGCCATGCGCGGCGGCCTGCTGTTCCACGGTCAAGGCCGGCAGCACGGCTTCCACTTGGATGCCCAACTTGGCCTCGAGCTGCGCTTTGAAGGCGAGCGTTTCGGGGAAGAGCAGGCCGGTGTCCAAGGTGAAGGCGCGGATCGGCAGGCCCGCGGACTTCGCGAGGTGGAGGATCACCACGCCGGCGGGTTGGAAGCTGGTGCCGATGCCGGCACGGTCGCCGAAGGTCTCGTAGGCCCAGCGCAGACGGTCGACCGGAGCGAGCTTGGTGAGCTGCTCGTCGAGCGCAGGAATGCGGGTCGGGTCGAGGTTCGACATCGGCGACGTCCAGAAACGGGCTTAGGCCTGCGGAGCGGCGACCGGCCAGACGGCGGCGGCGTCGACCCAATCACCGAAGGCTTGGCCCGCGGTGCGTTCCTTGGCGTACTGGTTGAAGAGCGCGCCGATGACGACGGGGATTTCGTCCGCCGGGACGGATTCCTTGAAGAGCCGGGCGAGGCGCGTGCCTTCGCGGTTGCCGCCGAGCATGAGGTTGTACTTGCCGGGGGCTTTGCCGACGAAGCCGATTTCGGCGTTGTACGGGCGGGCGCAACCGTTGGGGCAGCCGGTCATGCGGACGACGAGTTCTTCGCCGCCGAAGCCGGCCGCGTCCTGGGCGTCCTCGATCTTGCCGAGGATGGCCGGGAAGACGCGTTCGGATTCCGCCAGGGAAAGGCCGCAGGTCGGGAGGGCAGGGCAAGCCATGCCGCGGCCCTTGACGAGGCCGGGGTTGAAGACGATGCCGCAACCATGGTCGTGCAGGAGCTTCTCGATGGCGGCTTTATCGGCTTCCTTGATGTCCGAGAGGATGAGGTTCTGCGTCGCGGTGAGGCGGTAGACCGGGCCGAACTGTTCGGCGATCTTGCGGAGCGCGGTCTTCAGTTGGTAGGTGCCGGCATCCTTGACGCGACCGGTCTCGATGAAGAGGCCGAGGAACCAGTTGCCGTCGGTCTGCTTGGTCCAACCGAAGGCGTCGCCCTGGCCCTTGAAGAGGAACGGCTTGGCGGCCGGGAGCGGCGCACCGAGTTCCTTCGCGAGTTCCGCACGGAACCATTCCACGCCCTTTTCCTGGAGGACGTACTTGATGCGGGCGTGCTTGCGGTCGGTGCGGTCACCCCAATCGCGGTGGATGCGGATGACGGCTTCGCCGACGGTCACGACCTGTTCGCGGGTGATGAAGCCGATGACGTCGGCGAGGCGCGGGTAGGTCGCCTTGTTGCCGTGCGAGGTCCCAAGGCCGCCACCGACGAGGAGGTTGTAGCCGACGAGCTTGCCGCCTTCGATCACGGCGACGTAGCCCATGTCGTTGGTGAAGATGTCCACGTCGTTGTTCGGCGGGATGGCGAAGCCGGTCTTGAACTTGCGGGGCAGGTAAGTCTTGCCGTAAAGCTTATCCACCGGCGCGCCGCTGTCGTCATGGTCGGCGGGCGGCGGGAGGTAAGGGTTGGTCTGGTCGACGGAAGCGCGGGCCTTCGCGATCTTCTCGCCGAGACCGAGGTCGACCTGCACGCCGTCCACCCAGATGGAGTGGTAGGCGGTGGTCTTGGGCAGCAAGGCGCGGGTCAGCGTGAACGCGTCGTCTTCGACCGCCTGCGTGATGGCGTCGATCGGAGGATTAGACGGAGCCGTGACGTTGCGGTTCACGTCGCCGCATGTGGCCAGGGTCGAGGAGAGGGCGTCGTTGATCGACTTGATCAGGCTGCCGATGCCGCGCTGGGCCACGCCGTGGAATTGGAACGTCTGGCGCGAGGTGATGCGCAGGGTGCCGTTGGCGAAGCGGCCGGAGAGCTCGTCGTACACGAGGTACTGGGCGGCCGGGACGATGCCACCGGTTTGGCGCGTGCGCACCATGACGGAGTATTCCTTGCCCGTCTTGCGCTTATCGCGGTCGTCCTGCTGGTAGATGCCGTGGAACTTGATGAACTGCTCATCGTCGCCACTGAAGCGGTCGGCTTCCGGGTTGGCCAAGGTCTCGCGGATCGTGCCGGAGAGGTCGGGCTTCTCGGCCTTCATCGTTTCATTCTTCGTCAGGGGCTTCTCGGTTGGCTTTTCCATAGGTAAAGGTTCGGTTAAATTAATACTTGATAAGATTACCCAAGATTACATAAAAGCGGTCAAGTTTAAATAAATGGTAAATTGCGACATAGGCCGGGTGGTCTTCGTCGGTGCCGGACCGGGGGCTCCCGATCTGATCACCGTCCGGGGGCTCCGTTTGCTCCAGCGCGCGGATGTGGTCATCCATGACGCCCTGCCGGGCGATGCCTTGTTGGAGGAGATTCCCGCGACCACCAAGATCGTGCCTGTCGGCAAGCGTTGTGGGGTTCACTCCATGACGCAGGACGAGATCAATGCCGTCCTCGTGCGTGAAGTGCGTCAGGGCGGTCTCATTGTCCGCCTCAAGGGTGGCGATCCCGGCGTCTTCGGTCGTCTGGGCGAAGAAATGGACCACCTCGCGGCGCACGGGATCAATTTCGAAGTGGTGCCCGGCGTCACCGCCGCCACCGCCGCCGGCGCCGATGCGGCTTTTCCGCTCACGCATCGTGGCAAGGCCGCTTCGGTGACATTCCTCACCGGTCATTGCGCGGACGGTACGGACCAGAATTGGAAGGCCCACGTCGAGACCGGCGCAACGCTCTGTCTTTACATGGGCGCGAAGGCGCTGCCATCCGTCGCCACCAAGCTCATCGCCGCTGGGGCCAAGGCAGACTTGCCGATTCGCCTGCTTTCCAAGGTCTCGCAGGATGGGGCATCCGATGTACTCACGACTTTGACCGACCTCGCTTCAGGTAAAGTCGATGTGTCCGTGCTGCCGACGCCGCTCATCGCGGTCGTCGGCGCGGTTGTCGCTCCGCCGCGTCATGCTGGCCTGATGGGCCGCATCGCCGCGTTCGCCTAAGCGCGGGAATCAGCGGCGAGGCTTGGCAAAGGCGATGTAGCCCAATGCGATGATGAGGATCGTGGCAGCTGTGAAAGCGATTTGCCCCGAACGTTCATCATCGAGAAATCCTTGTATAATAAGCACGATGGTCATCCAGCCGGCTATGGCGATGGCTAAACAGGTCAAGCAGCCGACCGGCCAGACGCGCCAATCGTACGGCTTCGACCAAGGGAGGCCCGATTGTTGGGCGATCAGCTCAGGCAGCAGGCCGTGCTTGGGGTTATTGAGCAAAGGGCTGATGCGCACCTGGATGGACTCCGGCGCATGGGCCTTGGCGATGGTCTCGACGTCGCCACCGGGGCCGGCATGACGACCCGGTAGGACGAAGAGCATGAGGATTGTGACGTTGCTGGTGCAGCGGCTCAACGCGGTTTCCAGCAGCGGTTCATTGAACGCGTACTCCGGCCCTTCGCGACGTTCCATCGAGCAGGCGATGACGCGCTCGGCGGGGAGGTTGAGTTCCTTGGCGAGGTCGTGCGCAAGCGCATTGCGGCACACGGTGACTTCCGGGGCGGGCGAGCCGTGGTCACAGAGCAGGATGGTGTCGAGGTCCGGATCCCAACCAGCCTCGCATAGGTTCTCCGTGAGGATTGGGCGCAGGCCATCGCCGTTCTCACCGTAAAGGGTCGGCTTGATCGTGAGCTTCATCTCGCCGGCCTGCGCATCAGCGAAGACCTGCGGTAAGTATTCGGTGATGGCGCGGCTGGGGCCGATGAAGAGCGGCAGGATGATCAGCTCTGCAATGCCATCGGCCTTCGCTTGGCGGACGGCTTGTTCGAAGATGACGGCGGGCTGGCCATCGAGGAGGGCAGGGTCGACTTTGTGCGAGTGCAGCACCGATACCGGGTGCACGGCTTGGTCGAGCAAACGACCGACTTCCTTCGAAAGCAGGCGCAACTGCAGGGTGGCGGCCGGTTGAAAGGAGCCATTGTCTACCAGCAGGATGCGGGTTGCCGCCATGGCACGGAGGTATGGGGGTTTGGTCGGCTTTGGCAACGCAGGTCTGGGCTATTTGTGGTTTGCCGTAAGGGGTAACCTTCGGAGTTAATCGGACTCCCATGAACCTGCCCCGATTCCTGTTCCCCGTCGTCGCCCTAGTCGCCGCCGCCTCGGCTCACGCCGAAATCACCTGGCTCACCGACCTCGACCAAGCCAAGGCCGTCGCCGCCAAGGAAAAGAAAGCGATCCTCGTCGACTTCACGGGGAGCGATTGGTGCGGTTGGTGCATCCGCCTGAAGAAGGAAGTCTTCGACCAGAAGGGCTTCGAAGTCGCCGCCAAGGACTTCGTCTTTGTCGAACTCGATTTCCCGCGCGGCAAGCAGCAGGACCCCGCGGTCAAGGCCAAGAACGAATCCCTCGCCAAGCAGTTCAACATCCAAGGGTTTCCGACCATCCTTTTGCTGAACGCCGAAGGTAAGGCTTTTGCCCAGACGGGTTATGAGGAAGGTGGCGCGGCCAACTACCTGAAGTCGCTGGCGAAGTTCCTCCAGGACAACAACGCCGCCGGCGTGAAGAAGTTCGCCGCCAAGGCCGACGCCGAGGCGAAGGAAGCCGAACTCAACGAAGCCCTTGATGGCGTCATCGGGCCGTTCATCGAAAAGAAGGATGTCGCCGGCGCCGAAGCGGCCCTGGCCAAATTCATCAAGGAGAAGGGCGTGACCGGCGAAGCCGCGACGCGCATGAACTTCAACGCCCGCATGGGCATCACCATGGCGACGAAGCCCGGCGACCATGAGGCCGTCATCAAGCTCATCGACGCCACCTTGGCGACCGACTCGAAGTCCGACTTCGCCACCGAGCTCAAGGGCCTCCGCGAACGCGTCGTGCAGGTCCGCGACCAGCAGGCCGGCGCCAAGAAGTAAGCATTTCCATCGATATTCCCATGAAAACCAAGCACACCCTCGCCGCGTTCGTCGCCTTGATGATCGCGGCCCTTCCGGCCCTTGCGGCTCCCAAGTGGTACACCGACCTCGACGAGGCCAAGGCCGTCGCCGTGAAGGAGAACAAGCCGCTCCTGGTCGATTTCACCGGCAGCGATTGGTGCGGCTATTGCATCAAGCTCCACGCCGAAGTCTTCGACAAGCCGGAGTTCGAGGCCTTCGCCAAGAACTACGTCCTCGTGGAACTCGACTTCCCGAACAAGAAGCCGCAGCCGGCCGAAGAGAAGGCCAAGAACAAGGCCACCCAGGCCAAGTTCGCCGTCTCGGGTTTCCCGACCGTGCTCCTGATCGACGCCAAGTCGGGTGAGGCTTACGGTCGTCAAAGCGGCTACGGTCCGGGCACCGGTCCGAAGGCCTACCTCGAAAAGCTCTCCGCTTTCAAGAACACCACCGAAGGTCGTGCGGCCCTCGTGGCCGAATCCAAGAAGGCCGGCGAGGCCAGCGCCAAGCGTGCCGCTCAGGGTGCCAAGATGCGTGCCGCCCTCGAAGCCAAGGATTTCGACGCCGTGTGCAAGGCGGTCGACGAAGACTTCGCGGATGCCCAAGGTACGCGCAAGGCGGTCGGCTCGATCAACAAGGCCCTCATGTCCCAGCGCATTGATCCGACCAACAAGGAACGCGCCCTCAAGTGGGCCGATCAAGCCGTCGCCGAATCCGCGGGCGACGAGAAGATGCAGGCGAGCATCAAGCAGATGCGCGATCGCATGGCTGCGGGCACCAACTTGAGCCAGCCCGTCCCGGTCAAGCCGGCGGCTGAGGCCAAAAAGGCCGACAAGGGCGCCTAATCAGGCCTTTTGCAGGTAAATTAAAGACGCCGCGGCCTAGGCTTGCGGCGTCTTTTTGTTTCTGGGTAGTTTCTGTCACCCCCCAACCCCCATGACCATCAAGTCCCTCCTTGCATCCAGCCTTGTCTTGCTGGGTGCGCTGTCCACCGCCTTCGCCGAGGCCACCTGGCTCACGAACTTCGAAGAAGCCAAGAAGGTCGCGATCAAGGAGGGCAAGCCTCTGCTGCTCGACTTCACCGGCAGCGACTGGTGCCCGCCGTGCAAGGCGCTCCATAAGAATGTCTTCTCGACCGAGGAATTCGCCAAGGAAGCCGCCGGCAAGTACGTGCTCGTCGAGCTCGACTTCCCCCGCACCAAGCAGCTTGCCCCGGAACTGAAGGCCCAGAACTCCGAGCTGCAGAAGAAGTACGCGATCACCGGTTACCCCACCGTTCTGCTCGTCGACGCCAAGACGGGTGATGTCTTCGGTCGTTCGGTTGGTTTCGGTGGTTGGACCCCTCGTCAGTACCTCGACAAGTTGGCCTCCTTCAAGAACACGCCCGAAGGCAAGGCCGCCCTGGTGGACGAAGAGAAGAAGGAGGCGGATGCCCGCACCAAGGCGACCGCCGCTCGCGCGGCCGCCAACGCCAAGATCAAGGCCGCCGTCGACGCCAAGGATTTCGACGCCGCCTGTAAGGCCATCGATGAGGTCTCCGGTGGCAGCAAGCTCATGGCCGCGCTCAACAAGGCCTCCGCTTCCCAGAAGATCGACCCGGCTAATAAGGAACGTGCCTTGAAGTATATGGACGAAGCCATCGCCGTCGACGGTGGTGCTAACGCTGCTGCGCTCAAGTCCATGCGCGAACGTATCGCCACGGGTGCCGCGACGGCTCCGGCCGCCCAGCCGGCCGCCGAAGTCAAGAAGACCGACAAGGGCGCCTAATCACCGTCCCGCAGAGACCCAGACGCCGGAGGCTATCCTCCGGCGTTTTTGTCGGGAGAGCGTGCGGCCTTAGGCCAGCAGGCTGCCGATCGGCGCCTGCAGGACTTCCTGCGGGGTCCGTCCTCGCGCCCGCAGTTCGCGGATGGATAGGCCCGCGGTGCGCTTGGCCAAGCGGCGTCCTTGCGCGTCCACCACGAGCGGCGCATGCGCCCAATGCGGCTCCGGCCAGCCAAGGGCGCGGTAGAGCAGGATCTGGCGGGCCGTCGAGAGGAGGAGGTCGGCCCCGCGGACGACTTCGGTGATGCCCATGGCGTGGTCATCGGCGACGACCGCGAGTTCATACGCCGGGAAGCCATCCTTGCGCCACACGAGGAAGTCGCCGAAGTCTTTGCCGGCGACGAAGGCCTGCGGTCCTTGCAGGCGGTCTTCGAAGCGGATGACTTCGCCGTCAGGCACCCGGAAGCGCCAGTTGCGGCCATCGGGGCTCGTGGCTTCGCGGCCCGCGCCGAGTGGGGGACGTAGGCTCGGCGGGAAGATCGGCTCGGCGTCGTGTTCGGCGTGCGGAGCCGTCAAGGCCCGCGCGACGTCCTGACGCGACTTGTCGCATGGGTAGATGCAGCCGGCTGCATGCAGCAGGCGCCAGACCTTCAGGAAATAGCCTTGCCGTTGCGACTGGATGTAGGGCGCATGCGGGCCGTCGACGTCGGGGCCTTCATTCCAGAGCAAGCCAAGCCAACGTAGGTCCTCGAGCGCGGCGAGGGCGAACTCGGGGCGGCAACGTTCGGCGTCCAGGTCTTCGGTGCGGTAGATCAGCTGTCCCTGGGCGGCTTGGGCGCGTGCGGCCGCCAGCGCGAAGGTGCGGGCGTGTCCGAGGTGCAGGTACCCGGTGGGCGTGGGGGCGAGTCGTCCGCGGTACATGATGGACGAACGCGGCAGGCTTATAGCGGGTTGCCGGTCGCGACGAATTCCCAGGGGACGCCGAACTCCGCCGAGACCGCCGCCGCCAAGGCCTTCACGCCCCACGTTTCGGTGGCGTAGTGGCCGCAAGGGTAGAGGTTCCAGCCCTGTTCGTGGGCTTCGTTGAAGTGTTCTTCGCGGAGTTCGCCGGTGATCAGCGTGTCGCAACCATGCGCCCGCAGGTGGTCGAGGGCGCTGCGGCCGCTGCCGCTGAGGATGGCGATCTTCTTGGGGCGAGCCGAGCCGAACTCGATCGCCTGATAGGTCGCGGGATAGCTCTGTTTCAGGCGGCGGGCCAGCGTCGCCCGCGGGATGCCCTGGCAGATGCACGCGATGGGCAGGCCTTCGAAGTCGACGAACCAATCGACGACGCGAAGGCCGAGGTCGGCGGCGATGAGCGCGTTGTTGCCGATCGCCGGATGGGCGTCGAGCGGCAGGTGGCTGGAGTAGAGCGATAGCCCGGTGCGCTTAAGCGTATCGACGCGCAGCTTGCGGACTTCGCGGAGCGGCGAGACCGTCGGCCAGCGCATCCCGTGGTGGACGATGAGGAAATCGATGCCGCGCTTGGCCGCCATTTCGAAGACTTTGGCGCCCGCGTCGACCGCGCAGCCGACCTTGCGGACCTGGGCGCGGCCCTTGTGTTGCAGGCCGTTTTCGGCCCCCGGGAAATCTTTGATGGCCTTGTTGTTGGTCATCAGGTCGCAGAACTGGGCGATTTTCTTGGCGTCGGCAGGCATGGTCAGAGGGGCTTGAATTGGTCGTCGCTCGGCGGGTTCGCAGGTTGGTTCAGCGTGCGTGGATCGAAGAAGTCGTCGGCGATGCGCAGCTTGAGCGCGGCGTGCGTGACCTGCAACAGGTCGACGTCGCGGGAGGCCTCGTCGCGGACGCTGATGGCCGCGAAGAGCCACTGGTCGCCGGCTTTGCCGAACTCTTCGACCTGCAGCGAACGCAGCGCTTTGCCGCGGGCATCTTCCGAAGTCGCGCTCAGCATCGCGCCGTAGGCGCGATCGAGGGCGAAGCGCACTTGGGCGGGAGCGCCGGCCTGCGGATTCTTGGTCAGGAAGGTATGGGCCGGACGGCCGACCACGCGATCGGTCGAGATGTACTCCGCTTGCGGCCAATGCGTGAACGGCAAGTGCAGGTCGAACGGCGTCAGGAGCAACCCGGGCGCGAGCGGGGAGCCTAGGCCGAGTTCCTTGACCGCTTGGGCGGGCTGGCCGTTTTGCGCGACCCAGAGTTCGCTGGTTTGCGCATTCTTTTTCGCAAGGAAGGCGTAGGTCACCCGGCCTTGGGCGTCGCGGGCTTCGAACCGTACGCGCGGACCGCCATCGCCCCAGCTGATCCACAGTAGGCCGGGCACAGGGGCGCTGTCTTCACCCCGACGTGGCTTATGGGTGATCGTGACTTTGAGGCAGGTATCGGCGGGTAGGCGAGACGTCCGGAACTGAGCCAGCACGACGGGCGCTTCGGCCGGCGTCAGGCGCGCATAGCGATCGTCACCCGAACTGATTTGGGCACAAAGAGGCCAAGGCACCAGCAACACCGCCCAGCGGATCGTCAGGCTGAGCAGGGAGGCGGGCATCACGGATTACTTGGCCGGAGCCGGAGTGGCCGGAGCAACGGGAGCCTTGGGGGCTTCCGGGGCCTTCGCTGCCGGAGTCGCCGGAGCTGGAGCCACCGGGGTCGTCGCGGCCGGAGCCGTGGTCGCCGGAGCGGCCGGGGCTTCAGGAGCCGCAGGCTTAGGGGTCGTCACGGCGGCGGGCGCGATGGCGGAAGGGACTTTCTTTTCGCGCGCCACGAAACCGAGGTAGAGGCCGAAGCTGAGGATGAAGAGGATGACGGTGAGGGTGGTCGTCATCTTCGAGAGCACGTTGGCGGATTCACCACCGAAGACGGATTCAGCGGCACCACCACCAAGGGCGGAACCCATGCCCGCGTTCGCGGACGGACGCTGCATCAGGATGATCAGGACGACCAGGAGGCAGACCAGGAAGAGAACGACGACCGAGGCGTACAGGAGGAAATCCTTCATCCCCTTATCCAAGGGCTCCGAAAATGATAAAACAACGCCAAAATCAGCCCCGGACGTAGACCCCTTGGCTAACCCGGTAGGTCAGCCAGTCGCCGGAGGGGGGTGGAACCGTCCCGGTGGCGATGACTTGATGGCTTTCCCCGACTTCTTGCCAGAAAGCCCGCCTACGGGTGTCGTCCAGCTCCCCGAGGACATCGTCGGCCAGGATGACGGGTGGGGTGGGGGCGCGGCTGGCGTCCCGGCTCAGGCGGCCCAGGCAAAGGGCTAGGACAAGGAGTCGTTGCTGGCCCTCCGAGGCGTAATCGGCGGCGTCTTGCCCGCCAAAGAGGATGCCAAAATCGTCGCGTTGCGGGCCCTTCAGGGTTGAGCCGGTGGCCTGGTCGACGCCACGTAGCCTCGCCCACGTGTCCGCCAATTGCTCGGCTGGGGTGTCTGGTTGGTAGGTGAGGTCGGCGCCTTTATCTGGAAAGCCTGCGCGGGCGCACGCCGCACGTAGGGTCGCTGCCAGTTCGGGCAGTACCTTCGCCCGACTCTCCACGATGAGCCGGGCCGGTGCGAGCATGGCCTTTTCAAAGGCGCGGATGGCTTCCTCCTGTGGGCGCTCCGTCTTGAGCAAAGCATTACGTCCTTCGAGGGCGCGGGTATAGTCCCGCACCGCGGAAAGGTAGGCGGCGTCGGTGCCGCCGATCGCGGCATCGAGCCAGCGCCGACGGTTGGAGGGCGAGCCGCGGACCAAACGCAGGTCGTCGGAGCAGAAGACGATCGTAGGGAAGCGTCCCAGATGGTCGGCGACGGAGGTCACGGGATTGCCGTCGACGAGCGCCTTGCGCGAACCTTTTGCCAAACGCAATTCGACGGCCGTGCTTTCGGTCCCCGTACGCACGTCGAGGCGGAGGCGCGACTCGGTGCAGCCCATGCGGATGAGCGGCGAGATCTCCGTGGTGCGGAAGGAACGGAAAGCGGACACGAGGGCCGCGGCCTCGAGGAGGTTGGTCTTGCCTTGGCCGTTTTCGCCCAGGAGGAAGACGCGGGGCGCGTCGGTATCGACGTCGGCAAACGGGAGGTTGCGGAAGTCAGCCGCGCGGATGCGGGTGACGCGCATGGCTTACTGAGGGATCGTCAACGTCATGCCGGGCTTCAGGTTGGCCGGTGAGGTCATCTTGTCGCGATTGGCGTTGAAGATATCATTGGCGCGGGCGGGCGTGCCGTAGGCTTTGTTCGAAACCTTGGTGAGCGTATCGCCGGGGACGACCACATACGTGGCGAAGGCCGGGGCCTTGCGGTTGTTGCCGGGGACGACGCCGGGGACGGCGGGCGTGCCCTTGTCGGGGATGGCGGCGACGCCCGGCGTGCGTGGGTCGTTCTTGGGTTCGGGGTTACGTACGCCCCGGGAGAGCTCGGAGACTTCGAGCATGAGCTTGGCGTTGTCGTTCTGCAGTTTGCGGATCAGCGCGGTCTGGTCGACGCTGCCGGCCGCGCTGGGTTCCAGCGGACGACCAGGAAGCTGCTGGATGAACATCTTTTCGGCGGTCTTGACCATCTGTCGGACGATCGCGCTTTGTTCCGAGTTCGGCTTCAGACGAAGGTATTGGTTGAAGTGGTAGATCGCCGGCAGGGGGTCCTGCAGGTCGAGGTACATGCGGCCAGCCTCGAGGTGCGATTCCGAAGCGCCTTTCCGTGCGTCGATGACTTTGAGGAAGGACTCCAGGGCTTTCCGCGGCTCGCGTTGCTTCTCGTAAGTCATGCCTTGCCGGAATTCGCTGTCTTCGAGTTCCGGGGTGCGGATGGCCGAGGCGGCATCACCGTCGCAACCGACGAAGGCGAGCGCGCTAGCGAAGCTGAAAAAAGCGAGGGCTGAACGGAGACGATCCATGGGGTGGACAATCCCTTTCTCGGCGGACCCGTTCAACCTAAAATCATTCGCAAAGGGCGGCGCGCAGGGCACTCGGGAGATCGGGCGTCTCAAAGACGAAACCCGCCGCCAAGGCTTTGACGGGCGTGGCGGCCAGGTCGCCCAGGAGCGTCTCGCGGCCCATCTGTCCAAAGAGCAGGCTAACCATGAACGCCGGTAGGGGGAGGAAGGCCGGCCGGCCGAGGGTTTTTCCGAGGGCTTGGGCAAAGGCGCGCTGCGTGACGGCCTGCGGAGCGACCGCATTCAAGCCCCCCTGGATTTCAGGGTGTTCCAAGGTCCATTGAATGAGCCGCACCAAGTCGCCGAGACGAATCCAGCTGAGACGTTGTCGACCGGAGCCAATCGGGCCGCCGAGGCCGAGGGAGAAGGGGAGGCGCATCTTCTGGAGCGCCCCGCCGGAGCCCGCCAAGACAACGCCGGTGCGCAGCCAGACCGTCCGGATGCCGCGCTCGACGGCGGCCAAGGTGGCGGATTCCCATGCCGCGGAGATTTCCGCGAGGAAGCCTTCGTTCGAAAGCGTCGAGGCTTCGGTCACCGTTTCGCTGGAGCGCCAGACGCCGTAGCGGTTGATGCCGGACATCGAGAGGAAAGTCTTGGGCGGATGCGCGAGTTTCGCGAGGGCGGCGGCGAGCAGGCGTGTGCCATCCACCCGACTGGAAAGAATGCGCGCCTTGGCGGCCTTCGTCCAGCGTTGGGCAATCGGCTCGCCGGACAAATGGATCACCGCGTCGGCTCCTTCCAGGAAGTTCGCGTCGATCCAACCGCTGGCGACGTCCATGCCGCCAGGTCCACGGGTGCGGGATTTCAAGGCCCGCACGTCGTAACCGCCTTGGGTCAAGGCCTTGGTCAAGGCTTGGCCGATCATGCCGGAAGCTCCGGTGAGGATGATGACGGGGCGGGCAGGCATGCTTAAACGCTTAAGCGGTATCCGCGCGGAAGTCGAATCGGCTCAACGCTTCGTCACCGACAGGACCCAGGGCTTGCCGGGGTTGGGGACGTGGCCGATTTTTTCGACCGCGTCTCCGGCGGAAGTCCGCTCGGCGGCGAACGCCAGCACGACATCCGATTCATCCATGCCGCCCGGGTGGCCGGTGTAGGCGACGCAGATGAGCCGACCGCCGGTGCGTAAGGCCGCGAATGCCGCGCGCAAGGCGGTGGCCGTGGACTGGGGCTGCGTGATGATGTCGGGATTGCCTCCCGGCAAGTAGCCTAAGTTGAAGATGGCCGCCCCGACTTTGCCCAGATGGCCCGCCGGGAGGGCGGTGGCGATGTCCGCATGGCTGCGGTGATGCAACGTGACGCGGGCCGAGAGTCCGGCCAAGGCGCAGAGGTTCTCGGTGGAAGCGATGGCTTCCGGTTGGATGTCGAAGCTATGGACGTGGCCGGTCGGCCCGACCGCTTGCGCCAGGAAGGCGGTGTCGCGCCCTTTGCCCGCGGTCCCGTCGATCGCGATGTCGCCAGCCATGAGCACCGCCGCGGCGAGCGACTGCGCGCGTTCGGTGACGCGGATAGGATTTATGGGAGCCAAGGGAATTTGCCGAAGTTCGGCGGACGTTTTTCGTTCCAAGCCGAACGACCTTCGTCGCCTTCTTCGGTCAAGTAGTAGAGCAGGGTGGCGTTGCCGGAGAGTTCCTGGATGCCGGCCTGGCCGTCGAGTTCGGCGTTGAAGGCGGATTTGAGGCAGCGGATGGCGAGCGGGCTCTTGGTCATCACTTCACGGGCCCATTGCACCCCTTCGGCGTCGAGCTGTTCGTAAGGCACCACGGCGTTGACCAAGCCCATGTCGAGGGCTTGCTGGGCGTCGTATTGGCGGCAGAGGTACCAGATTTCACGGGCCTTCTTTTGTCCGACGATGCGGGCAAGGTAGGAAGCGCCGAAGCCGCCGTCGAAACTGCCGACGCGCGGCCCGGTCTGGCCGAAGACGGCGTTGTCCGCCGCGATGGTGAGGTCGCAGATGACGTGGAGGACGTGGCCGCCGCCGATGGCGAAGCCGGCGACGAGGGCGATGACGACCTTGGGCATCGAGCGGATCAGGCGCTGCAGGTCGAGGACGTTCAGTCGCGGGACGCCGTCCTTGCCGACGTAGCCGCCTTTTTTATCGCCGCGAATCTTCTGGTCACCGCCCGCGCAAAAGGCGAACTTGCCGTCGTGTTGCGGGTTGGCGCCGCGAAGGAGGACGACCCCGATCGAGCTATCGTCGCGGGCATCGGAGAAGGCCTTGAGCATCTCCGCGATGGTGTCGGGGGTGAAGGCGTTCCGTCGGGACGGACGGTTGATGGTCACGCGGGCGATACCCTCGGCCTTTTCATAGACGATGTCGGAGAACTCCCCGCTTCTCTGCCAGCGAATCTCGGGCTGCATGGGAGCAAGTTGGCGACCTCCCGGGCTTTTTCCAACGAATAACCGACGGGACGCTTGAAAAACACGTTTTAACCGCCCAGGTTGGGGTATGGCTAAATTGACCCCCGCGCAAATCACCAAGGTCTCCCAGTGGGTGGCCGAAGGTTCAACCCTGTCGGTCATCCAGGGGCGGCTTTCCTCCGAGCTGGGGATCTCGATGACTTTCCTGGACGTACGCTTCCTGGTCGATGACCTCAACCTCACGCTCCAAGAGAAGGAAGAGCCGAAGAAGCCGGAGGAGCCCGTTGCGCCAGAAGCCGTCCCCGCCGATGCCGCCGCCGCCGACGCGGCGCAGTCGGCTGCTCCCGTCGATGGCGCACCCGCCGGCCCCGCGAGCGTGAAGGTCGAAATCGACCCTTTGGCCCGCGCCGGCACGATGGTCAGCGGCACGGTGACTTTCTCCGACGGGCAGTTGGCCGATTGGTATATCGACATGGAAGGCCGTCCGGGCGTCGTCCCGCGTGTTCCGGGCTACCGTCCGACCCAGCCGGACATCGTCGACTTCCAGACGAAGCTCGACCTGGTGCTCCGCCAAGCCGGCTACTGAGCGCTCAACGCGTCTTCAGGATCGCCTCGGCGAGCACAAAGTCGGCCGGTCGCGTCAGCTTCAGGTTAACCGAAGGGTTCTCGACGAGCGCGACGTCTTGCCCGACGTATTCGACGGCTGAGCTGTCGTCGGTGACCTTGCGGCCGAGTTCGGCGACCTTACGGTACGCCTTCAACACGATGGCCGTGCGAAAGACCTGCGGCGTTTCCGCGGTCCACACCAAGGCCCGGTCGGGCGAGCTACCCACCGAGGTCGAGTGTTCCTTGGCGATTTTTACGGTGTCGGCGGCGCGCCCAGCCAGAATCGCTCCGCCCATCTCGCGGGCTTTCTCGCGGACCTTGCGGATGGCATCGGTCGTCACGAGGGGACGGGCGCCGTCATGAATGTGCACGAGGCCGGTATGGTCTTCGCACGCGGTGAGCGCCGCGAGGACGGATTCCTGCCGGGAATCGCCGCCCGGAACGAATTCGATGCGCAAGTCGCCGGTGGGATGCTGGGCGAGGAGCGCCTGCATGCGGGCCTTCTGCTCTTCGTTGCGGTAGGTGATGACCACGCGGCCGATCAGGCCCGTGGCTTGGAAAGTCTTGAGCGAATGCAGGAAGACCGGCTGACCGGCGAGCAGGGCGGTGATCTTGTCGTCGACGACGGCCTGCATGCGCTGCGCGGAGCCCGCAGCGAGCAGAATCAGGATGTCGTCGGGGGCGCTCACGAGGCCTCGCCGATTTCACGGCGGATCTGCAGCGTCTTGGCGGCCGGATCCTTGTCCTTGAGGATGGGCCGCCCCACGACGATGAAACTGGAGCCGGCGGCGGCCGCCTGCGCGGGCGTCATCACGCGGTTCTGGTCGTCGCCCGCGGCATCCGGGTAACGGATACCCGGGGTGACGAGCGTCGGGCCGGCACCGAGTTCCCGGCGGAGCATCGGCAGCTCGAGCGGCGAACAGACGAGGCCGTGTGAACCCGCTTGGATGGCCATGCGGCCAAGGAGGCGGACTTGCTCTTCGGGGGTGCGCTGGACGCCGACGGCCGTGAGTTGGGCCTGGTCCATCGAGGTGAGCACCGTGACCGAGAGCAGTTGGCAACCGGGCAGGGCGCCATCGGCCGCCTCGCGGGCGCGGGCGATCATCTCGGGGCCACCGGAGGCATGCAGCGTCAGCAGCGAGCAAGGGCGACCTTTCAGGCTCTTGATGGCCGAAGCGACCGTGTTGGGGATGTCGTGGAGTTTGAGGTCCAGGAAGACCTTGAAGCCCAGCGCATGAAACTCATCCACGATCCCGGGCCCGTGGCGGGTGAAGAGCTGGAGGCCGAGCTTCACCCAGACCAGGTTCCCGGCCAAGGGACGCGCCAACGCCAGGGCTTCTTCCTTCGTTTCGACGTCGAGGGCTAAGATGAGGCGGCAACCAGAGGACATGTCGTTCTTTTAGCCTGCACCGGTTGGACCTGCCAGCGAAAAGAGGCCGCCTCCAGGTTAGGCGTTCGGCCACCGTTTCAGCGGTTCTTTTGCTGATGGTACGTGGCGGGGAGCTGGGTCACGCCATTGGCGAAGGGCGTGGGTGCGGGCAGTCCGAGCAGGTGCAGGTTGAACCACTCCAACATCCGCTGGCTATCTTGGCCCATCTCGGCCCAGCCCCCATGCTTCGCGCCTTGGCGGATCACCACCTCGCACGTCGCGCCCGCCTCGGCCGATTTCTTCTGGAAGCGCAGCGCTTGGGTGTAGGGGACGAGGTCGTCCTGGTCGCCTTGGACGATGAAGATCGGCGGCTGCGTCTTGGCGATGAAGTTGATCGGCGACAGCGCCTTGCCCATCGCGGCCAGGCCTGCGGGGGAATCGATCTTGGGGCCGAAGGCCGGCTTGCGCGTGGCGAGCGGTCCGACGCCGTTGAGGCCATCGTTCTCCGCGTTCCAATAGATGAAATCGGTGGGCGGGTAGAAGCAAGCGACGGCCTGGACGGCGCTGCTGAAGCGATCGATGCCATCGGCGGCCCGAGGGTTGCCCGCGTCGCCTTTCACGGCGAGCATCAGGGAGAGGTGGCCACCGGCGCTGCTGCCGGTCACGCCGATCTTGTTCGGGTCAATGCCGTAGAGTGCGGCGTGCGAGCGGACGTACCGGACCGCTCGTTGGACGTCCGTCACGATTTCATCGATATGGAAACGCGGCTGGGAGCCATGGACCACGACGAAGGTGGTGTAGCCGTACTTGGGCCAGGCGCCGTCATCGATGCCCGTGTGGGTGGAGTTCCACCCGCCGCTGATGATCTTGATGATGGCGGCGCCGTTGGGTTTGGCCGGTTTGAAGACATCCAGCGTCAGCGTGAAGCCGTCGCGTTTTTGGTAGATCACATCACGAACCCGCGTGGTCTCTTGCGCGCAGGCGAAGGAGCAGGTGAGCAAGAAGACGAGTAGGGATCGCATGGCTGAGGGCGGGGTGGCCGGGGAGCCGTGCTTCAGACCTTGAACTTGATGACGACCTTGAGGACTTCGCTCGGCTGCTCGACCATGACGCCGGGTTGGTGGCCGTCCTGGGGGTAGAAGATGGTGAAGGCGCCCGGGCGGAAGTGCAGGCGCGTCGTCGGTTGGCGCGGGTGGGCGTATTTCGCGACATCCTTCTCGGGCTTGTAGGGTTCAGTCACGGTGAGCGTACGCACGTCGGTATGACCGCACAACTCCTCGCCCGCGAACACCACCTGGATGTCGCCAAAGACCTCGTGGGCTTCCCATTTCTTCTCGGCGTCGGGTTTCGTGGTGTACCGTTGCACGCCCGCGGTGAGGTTCGGTCCGTCGATCTCGTATTTGCCGTCCGGGGTCCGCGGGTCGAAGGCCTGGAGCCACGCGAAGGCTTTGGGGAAGCTGGGATGCAGGCCGAAGGTTTGGGCCGCATGGATCAGTTGGTCTTGGATCATGAAGGGAGGGTTAGGCGTCGGCGGAGGCGACGCCTTCGACGTCTTCGGAGGAAAGTTCGACCGGCTGGTCGGAGCCGAGGAGCGAGAGCAGGACGGCGATGCGCTTCTCCGGCGTCGCGAGACGCAGGACCTCGCCTTCGGAGCCCGCGAAGATCCCGCGGACAATGCGGACCTTGGCCCCGACTTGGAGTTCTTCGTCGAGCGCCGAGAGGATGGCGTCGGGTCCGAGCGCGAGCAGTTCATCGATGACCTTCTGGTCGACCGCGACCGGGAGGCCGTTCTTGGCGACGAGGTGGAGGACGCCGCGGGTGCTGCGGACCGAGCCGTTCAGCTCGGCGGGATCGTAGCGCAGGAAGACGTAGCCCGGGAAGAGCGGCTCGATGACCTCGCGGTTCTTGTCGTGCCCGCGGCGGGTGCGTCGAATCCTGGGGAACACCAGCTCCACCGCGCCCAACGCCCGGAGGTTGCGGACGGCCACGGCCTCTTGGCGAGGCTTGGCCTTCACGCAGAACCAGGCGTGGGCGGGTTGCTCGGTCATGCCGACTGGACGGCGGTGGCGGACCGGGCCGGGAGCCAGCCCAAGGCGATCAGCGCCAGCTGCGACGGGCAGAAGACGTAGTAGAGCCAGAAGGCCCCCGACTCCGTGAAGCCGTAGCTGTGGAGGCCCACGCCGAGGAGGTTGGTGCCGAACCAGGACCAAGCGGTCACGATGTTCCCGAAGATGAGCAGCTGCATGAGCCCCTCGCGCCGCACCAGGCCACCCCAGCGGGCGTGCAGGCAGACGGCGCACCACATGACGATGAGCACGGCGCCGTTTTCCTTGGGATCCCAGCCCCAGAAGCGACCCCAGCTTTGGTCGGCCCAAATGCCGCCCAGCATGGTGCCGATGAAGCTCGCGATCAGGGCGAAGGCCAGGATGCCATAGGCCGCGCGGGCGAGCGCATCGCCATCCTTGTAATCGGCCTTGAAGGCGCGGAGCCAGAGGTGGATCGCGCCGATCAGCCCCGCCACGAAGGTGGCGGAATAGCCGATGGTCACGGTCGTCACGTGCGTGGACAACCAGAAGTTGGAGTCGAGCACGGCGCGCACGCTTTCCAGGTTGTCCTCGCCCGAGAGGCCGAGGTTATGCGCGACGATCAGGGAAAGGAAGCCGCTCAGGCCGGCGGCCATGGCGCCGATGCCGTTCTTCCAGAGGCGTTCCAGGATGACGCCGAGCAGGACCGCGCCCCAAGCAACGAAGATGCCGGAGGAGTAGAGGTTGGTGACTGGCGGGCGTTCATGGAGCCACATGCGGTAACCTAAGGCCGCGGTGTGCAGCAGGAAGATGCCCACCAACAGCACGTAGGCCCCGGTGCGTGGGCCCTCGCTGTTGGCGGCCCATGCCCAGAGGATGAGGAGGACGATGAGCACGTACGCGATGAGCAACCAATAGAAGGGTTGGAGGCGGCTGAACGAAGTCTCGGCATTCGCCCGCGTCGACCAAGTGCCGGCCAGAGAGGCGTTGAGCGCGCGGATCTGGTCGCGGCACGTGTCGTCATCCCCTTCGCGCCAAGCGACGCAGAAGAGGGCATAGCGCGTGACGACGCCATCGGGCGCCAAGGCGGGCCGATGCGCGGCGCGGTCGTTGATCACGGCGAGCAGGGCGGTCCCGAGGTTGTCCCAAGCCACGGTGGTGGTCGGATCCTTCGGCGGGACGATGCGGATGGCGCCATCCTTGGCGAAATCTTGGTAGCGTTCCACGAGGGCTTTGAGCGTCTCCTGGAGTTCCTTGTCGAAGGCCGGCGCGGCCGCGGAGGTGCCGCGGTTCTTTTGCATCTCTTCCGCGGCGCGGTTGAGGGCGCCCAGCCAAGCTTGGTATTCGCGCTGGGGGGCGATGTCCGCCGGAAGGTCGCCCGGCATGAACGTCATCGACAGCAGCGCATACTGACGGGCCGCCGACTCGAGTTGGAGGAGGGCGCGGTCTTCCGCTTCGCGGTCGGCTTGGGCGCGTTGGCGCGACTTGGCCGCGGCGTCCGTCAGTGCCTTGCTGTGCTTCAGGATGTCGTCCCAGCTCACGAACTTGGTCTTCTCGGGGTCGCGACCCATCATCTTCAGGACCACCGGGTGATCGACGCGGAAGGTCGGCAGCACGCGGGCGATGGAGGCGCGGAAGGAGACCTCGATGAGCCAGTCATGGGCGGCGAGCGTGCGGCCCTTGAGGCGCACCGGCCGCTTTTCCAGCTGTTGCTTGAGACCATCGGTGATTTCGGGCAGCTGCTGGGCGATTTCCGCCTTTTCGGCTTCGGTCCAGGTCGAAGGCTTGCGACCGAAGGCGGTGGCTTCGAGCGGGCTCAGGGCGATTTCGCGCCGGGCGCGCATCTGGAGGAGCGAGCCGGTGGCGAGCGTTTCCAGCGGGATGATGCGTCCGCCGCTCTGCACCGGCAACGTGCCGATCTCACGGCTATCCCACGCTTCGGCCGCTTGGGCGTCCGTGGGGCTGAGCGCCAAGAGGGCCATGAGGCCGGCGGTGGCGGCGGTCTTCGTCCGGCGTTGCAGGAAGCCGAAGAGCGAGATGCCGAAGTGAACCAAGAGGCCGAGGGACATGAGGGAGACGGAGATGTAAGGCAGGAGCCAGCCGGGATTGCGCACGACCTGCAGGACGCTGATGTCCTTGCCGGCGGCCGTATTCCCGAAGCTCGACTGGTAGAAGGTCATGCCGCCATGGCGCAGGGGCTGATTCATCGAGATGTTGAAGGGGAATGAGCTGGTGCCATCTTTGATCGTCACGTCGCTGGCGAACCGCCGCGGGATTTCGGTGCCGGGATATTTTTCGTGGGTGAAGCGATCCAGGCGCACGTCGAAGCTCAGGTAGGTGCGGGCCCGACGGAGGGAGAGTTCATACTTGCGGCCCGCGTGCTCGAAGGTCTGGGCGGGGAACGACTCGGTGAGCTGGGCGTTCAGCAGCCAAACGCCGAGGGACTGGCCGTTGGCGAACAACTCCAACAGGGTGCTCGGCACGTTGCCGACGTTGTCGTTGAAGCTTTCGGGGATGCGCTTGAGCGCCAGCGGCGAACGTGCGGCGATGCCTTGCGTCGCGGCGATGTCAGCCCCGTCGGGCATCTGCGATTTCGCGCGGAGGACCGAGTTGGGGTAGTAGAAGCGGACGTTGGCCTTGAACGGCGAGCCGGCCAGCGCCAGTTCGGCCTTCGGGTCGCTCAACGTGCGCAGGAGCGCGTCGGGGACGATCACTACCTTCTCCTTGCCTGCTTCGGTCTGGTCGACGATGGCCACCTCGAACTCGCGGAAGGCTTCGGTGAAGGCGCGGGTTTCGCCTTCGGGGATGACCATTGCGGATTCCTCCTGACAGGCGGCGGTCACGAAGCCGCCGATCAGCAGGAGCACCAAGCCGCCGTGGATCAGGGAGATGCCGGTGTGGCGCAGGCCGAGCTTGAAGTGGCGGAAGTGCGCGCAGACCAGGTTGATGACCAGCAGCGTGCCGAGCAGGAAGCCGCCGGGCAACGGCAGGCGGAAGTCGGCCGCGGGATTGAGCGGGTAGAAGCAGCCCCAGGAACTGAAGTAGGCCTTCTGGACATGCCAGACGCCCCAGTTCACCTGCTCGAGCGTGCCGAGCAAGATCAGGAGCATGGAAACCACGAGCAGCCAGACGGTCAGCTGCAGCGAAGCCAGGAAGTTGAACCAGGCGGAACCGGATTTCGCTTTTGCGAGGAAGGATTCGTTCACGGGATTTGGGAGGCGGCGAGGAATTTGAGGAAGGCGGCGGTCTGGGCGTCCACGGCGTCACGGTCGCCCGTGAACTTGAAGAACCAGGTGGAGTCGTTCTTGGGCACCATCATGGCGACCATGGCTTTCTTTCCGTCGGTCGCGTCGAAGCGGAAGTACTGGCCCGCATCCGCACCGACTTTACCGGGTTGCGCGGCGGCCTGGATGTCGGCTTCCGTGGCCGGGGCGAGGCCGAGTTGGCCGCGCCAGCGGTTCACGTTGGCGGTGGTGCCGCCGACGTTGCCCGGGAAGACGGTGACGGCGACTTCGGCTTGGCTGCCGCCGGGGCCGGTGACGATCCAGGAGCCCTTGCGCATGGCATTGGGGGCACCCGCGGTCCAGCCGGCCGGAAGTTCGGCCCACTTGGGTTGGCCGAAGCTCGCCGCCTCCGCTTGCATCGCCGCATTCGCGGCCATCGGTGCGGCGGCGACGGGTGCCTTGGCTGGTTCAGGGGTCTTGGCGACAGGGGTGGCCGTCGCCGTCGGGGCTTCGGCTGCGGCGGGGGCAGGGGTGTCGGACTTCACTTCATAGGAAGTGACCTTGGGCTGAGGTTTGCAGCCGACCGCGAAGGCGGCGACGGCGAGGAACAGGAGGCGGTGCATGGTAGCGTGAAATTATTTGGCGTTCTTTTTGCCTTTTTTGGCGGGTGCCGGCGTTTCTTCGGCGACTTTACCGGTCGCGGCCCGTTCGACGTATTTCTCGTCGCGCGGTTGGATGATGCCCTTCTTGACGAGTTCGTCGGCGTGCATTTCACCGAGCGGACCGCAGTGGGCGACCCAGCGGTCGCACTCGGCGCGGAGTTCCGCGAGCTTGGCGGCGTAGGCCGGATCACCGGCGATGTTCTTCGCTTCCCAAGGGTCGCTGACCGTGTCGTACAGTTCTTCGGGGGCGCGGTTCGGGTTGAAGTAGAGCGCCTGCAGGGGCGTCAACGTGCCGGCGGCTTGCGCCTTGCGGAGGGCCTGCATCGTTTGGCCGACTTCTTGGTAGGCGACTTTGCCGGCTTCGGTCACGCCCGGAGCTTGGTTGCGGACGTAACGGAAGCGCGGGTCGCGGACCGACCGAACCTTGTCGAAGTCTTCGTCCATGAAGTCGCGGAAAGCGTAGACGTATTTCGGTGGATTGGTCGCCGTGGGCAGGAAGCAGCGGCCATCGTATTCCTTCGGCACCGGCGCGCCGGCCAGGGTGAGCGCGGTCGGGGCGAAGTCGATCCAGCTGGCGAAGTCTTCGCGGATGCTGCCGGCGGGGATCTTGCCGGGCCAGCGTACGATGAGCGGGACGCGCGTGCCCGTATCCTTCGGGGAGCGCTTGTAGCGCGGCATCCCCCGGCCATGATCGCCGGTGAGGATGACGATGGTGTTGTCCTCGAGGTTGTTCTCCTTCAGCCAAGCGAGGACGCGCCCGAGCGTGTAGTCGACGGCCGTCACGAGCTCGTGGTAATGGGCGACCTCGCGGCGGACTTCGGGGGTGTCCGGGTAGAAGGGCGGCAGTTCGACCTTCGCCGGGTCGCGGCGATCCGTGGGCTTGAGCGCGCTGGTGTTCCGCGCATGGGCGGCGTCGTTGGCGCGGACTTGGCTTTCGTGGCTGACGCTGTCGTTGATGTAGGCGAAGAACGGCTGCTTCGGTGGCGTCGTCTTCAGGGCAGGCTTGTTCCCATAGTTGACCAAGAGCTCGCGCGAGTCGGCCAGGTTCTTCTCGGGGATGCCTTGGAAGTCCGTCTTGCCCGGCCACATGACGAAGTAACCGGCTTCGCGGAGTTTCTCGGTGAACGGACGGGGCGGGTTGATCACCTTGGACCGCATGTTCTGCCCACCCCAAGTCAAAGGGTAGATGCCGCTGACCATGCCGCTGCGGGAAGGCGCGCAGACCCCGCAATGGGTGAACGCCCGGGTAAACAGGGCACCTTCCTTGGCCAAACGGTCCATGTTCGGCGTGACGGCATCCTTGCAGCCATAGGCACCGGTATCGGGTCCCATGTCTTCGCCAATCACTAGCACGATGTTGGGGCGGGTCTCGGCGGCCTCTGCGCGGTCAAAACCAAAGGTCGCTAAACCGAGCGACAGCAGCAAGAGGGCGGGACGCATGGGGTGTGAGACAGGTACTAAGCCCAATGGTTGCGAGGCCGCTTGGGGATAGCAAAGCGAAAGGACGCTTTTTGGGCGTCCTTTCGCTTTGCAGGCTCAGGAATTTGGGCTATTAGCCCTTAATCCGTGAAGCGGAAGAGCGCCACATCGCCGTCCTTGAAGAGGTACGCTTTGCCTTCGAGACGGTAGCGGCCGGCATCGCGGGCCGCCGCGACGGAGCCGTACTTGGCCAGGTCTTCGTAGGAGACGACTTCGGCCTTCACGAAGCCTTTTTCGAAATCGGTGTGGATCACGCCGGCGCACTGCGGGGCAGTCATGCCGTGGCGGAAGGTCCAAGCCCGGACTTCCTTTTCGCCCGCGGTGAAATAGGTGGCCAAGCCGAGGAGGTGGTAGGCCCCGCGGATCAACGAAGAGACGCCGGAGTCGGTGACGCCGAGGGACTGCAGGAACTCCGTGGCTTCGGCCGGGCTGAGGTCGCAGAGTTCGGCTTCGACCTGGGCGCAGATCACGACGTGCTCGCAACCGTGGCGTTTGCCGATGAGTTCGGCGACCGCGGCGACATGGCGGTTCTTGGAGGGGTCGGCGAGGTCGGCCTCGGAGACGTTGCAGGCAAAGAGGACCTTCTTGGACGAAAGCAGGTTAAAGGCCTTCAGCCGATTGCGCTCGTCGTCGGACACCTCCATCGTCGAGGCGGGTTCGTTCTCGTTGAGGTGCTTGACGAGGCGGGTGAGGAGTTCGACGGCCGCGATGGCTTCCTTGTCCTGGCTGCGCACTTTCTTCTGGTTGCGGTCCAGTTGCTGTTCGGCGGACTGGATGTCGGCCAAGATGAGTTCCGTTTCGATCACGCCGATGTCGCGGACGGGGTCGACCTTGCCCATGCTATGGACGATATCGTCGTTGTCGAAGCAACGCACGACGTGGATGATGGCGTCGCACTCGCGGATGTTGGAGAGGAAGTCGTTGCCCTTGCCTTCGCCCTTGGAAGCGCCGGCGACGAGGCCCGCGATGTCGACGATGTCGATGGTGGCCGGGATGACGACCTTGGTGCCGGCGATGGCCTGCAGTTTCTGCATGCGTTCGTCGGGGACGAGCACCACGCCGACGTTCGGCTCGATGGTGCAGAACGGGTAGTTGGCCGCCTCGGCCTTGCGGGAGCGCGTCAATGCGTTGAAGAGGGTGGACTTGCCGACGTTGGGAAGTCCGACGATGCCTGCCTGGGTCTTTGCCATGGAAGGTGCAACGTGGGCAGGGTTGCCCCGGAGGTCAAGAGCCGGGAGGGGCCGGCGGCAAGGCTTCGGCCTGCTGGCGCAAGGGGCTCGAAGGCAGGACGATCTCCTCGTTGGCGCCCGGTCGTCCGCGGAGCGGGACGGCGAGGGCCGCTTGGCCGCGGATTTCGACGATGCGCAGGAGCGCCGTCGGCCGCAAATCGCGCGATCGGCTCACCACGAGTTCGTCCTTCTTGAGCGAGAGCTCGCTGGCCGTGCGCGCGAGCAACAACAGCTGCGGACCCGTCGCCGTGGGGTTTTGTCCGACGAACCCGAGGCGGGGGTTGCGGCTCGCGCCCGTGGGGCGACCAAACTCCCCACCCGGCTCGACCGTGGACGCCGGGGTGGGCGGTTCGACCGCGCAGCCTACGAGGAGCAGGCCCGCGGCGATGCCGACGAAACGGTTCACAGACGATTGGGGTCGTGCGGCTCGTTGCCTTTGAGGCGGAAAGCTTCGAGCGTGGCGCTCGGCAGGGAGGGCTCGGCCGACTTTTCGGCCGCCGTCTCCGCGTCGATGAACTGGTCGAAGCCCGGGCCCGAGGTGTCGAGTTCGCCTTCGAACATGCCTTGCAGCTGGCGCATGCGCGTCGGATGACGCATCTTGCGCAGCGCTTTCGCTTCGATCTGGCGGATGCGTTCGCGGGTCACCTTGAAGTGGCGGCCGACTTCCTCGAGCGTCCGCTGGACGCCGTCGAGCAAGCCGAAGCGGAGGATGAGCACTTCCTTTTCGCGTTCCGCGAGGGAGCGCAGGACGAAGTCGATCTTCTCGCGCAGGAGGCGCGTGGAGGCCGTGTCGGAGGGGTTTTCGGCGGACTTGTCCTCGATGAAGTCGCCGAGGGAGGTGTCTTCGCCGTCGCCGACCGGCGATTGCAGCGAGATCGGTTGCTGCGCCATCTTCATGATCTGCTGGACGCGTTCGATCGCCATGTTCATCTCGTTGGCGACTTCCTCGGCGGTCGGTTCATGGCCCAGCTCTTGGGTGAGTTGCTTCTGGACCTGCATCACCTTGTTGAGCGTTTCGATCATGTGGACCGGGATGCGGATGGTGCGGGCCTGGTCGGCGATGGAGCGCGTGATGGCTTGGCGGATCCACCAGGTGGCGTAGGTCGAGAACTTGTAGCCGCGGCGGTATTCGAATTTCTCGACGGCCTTCACGAGGCCCATGTTGCCTTCTTGGATGAGGTCGGTGAACAGGAGGCCGCGGTTCTGGTACTTCTTCGCGATGGAGATGACGAGGCGGAGGTTATGCTCGACCATCTCGGTCTTCGCCTTCTGGGCTTCGTCCATGTGCTTGCGCACGTTGCGGACGAGGTTGAGGAGTTCGGTCGGCAGCAGGCGCCAGCGGCGTTCGACTTCCTTGGCGCGGGTCGCGGAGATCTCCGGCTTGCGGGCCAGCTTGGCGCGGACGTGGCCGCGCATGATCGGGGCGGGCTCGACGAGGTTGCGGCAGTCTTCGAGGTCGGCCTTGAGCTCCGGGAGCTCCAACCATTCCTCGAAGAGCTTCATCTTGAAGCAGAACTTGCGGAGGATGTCCTTGCAGCCTTCCTTGCTCGCGAGTTCGAGTTTGCGGTAGGCCTCGCGGGTCTTCGGGCGCTTGGCTTCGTCGGTCTCTTCGAGGTATTTCTGCCAGCCCTTATCCAACCGGACCTGCAGCTTGGTGCACTCCTCGGTGGCCTTCGGGAGCATCTTGTAATAGGCGTCGCGCGACTCGACCTTCTTGTCGATGACGACCTTGTCGAAGCGTTCTTCCTTGCGGAGGACCTTCAGCGCGAGGTCGAGCTGGTAGGGCAGCGTCAGCCAGCAGGAGAAGAGGAACTCCTGGGCGCGGAGTTCGGCGTCTTCGATGCGCTTGGAGATTTCGACTTCCTGTTCGCGGGTGAGGAGGGGCTTGTGGCCCATCTGCTTCAGGTAGACGTTGAAGGGGTCGTAAGGGGCGTCGGCGGGCACGACGCGCGCGGCTTCCTCCTCGGACTCGTCGATCTTGCGCTGATACGTTTCGACTTCATCTTCGTCGAGCAGCTTGATCTCGAGGTTATCGAGGATGTTCATGATGTTCTCGATCAGCTCCGGGTCGGTGGCGCTGTCGGGGATGACCTCGTTGATGTTCTGGACGGTGACGAAACCGTTCTTCTTCGACAGGACGACGAGCTGCTGGACCTTTTCGTTGACGTCCTTGGTGATGGAAGGGGTCGGGGCCTTGAGGGCCGGGGCGGGCTTCTGCGGGACGACCGGCTTGCTCGCCTTGCCGGTCTGGGCTTTGGCCGCGGCGACCGGAGGTTTGGCGGTTGGCGCGACGACCTTGGCGGCCGGCGTGTGCTTGGCGGGAGTCGTGAGTTTCGTGGCGGTGCTCTTGGGCGCGACCACGGCCTTGACCGGAACCACGGCCTTGGCTGGCGCCTTGGCGACCGGCTTCGTCGCCTTGGCGACGACCTTCGGCGCGGGCTTCACCGGGGCCTTGGCTTTGACCGGGGCCGCTTTCGCCGGGGCTTTGGCGGCTTTGCTGGTGGACTTTTTGGCGTTCTTGTCGGGCATGGAGTTTAGGAAAGGGAAGGAGGCGTCGTATGGGCCTTGCGTAAGGCGATCTTCTGGGCCTGCAGGGCGTTCAGGGCGGCGATGTCTTCGCGCGGCGTCGAGGCGATCAGCGAATCCAGCCGGCGGGTCTGCCCTTGGAGCTGCCGCTGATGGAAGGCTTTGAGGATGCTGTTGGCGCGGATGAGCAGTTCTTCGTGCTTATCGGTGTCCACCTGGGGGACGGAGGAGAGCCGGGCGGCCTCATCGCGCAGGTCGTCGTCCAGCGCATTGATCGCCTCGCGGACGCCTTGGAAGTGTCCGTGGACCGCTTCGTTCAAGAGGGCCATCAGGAGGCTGCCTCCGCGGCCGGCTTGCTCGATCCATTCCAGCGGCAACGCTTGGGCGATTGGAAGGAAGAACGATTCATGCCGGAGAAGGAGCAATATCAGGTCTTCCTCCGGGGTTGTCAAGCCCCCCCCCTTGACAGGCGGGACCTCGACCGGTTCGGCCCGGCCGAGTTGGGCGGCGGGGCGTTGGGCGGCGACCGTCGCCAAGTGGCGTTCGTAGGCCATGTGCATCTCGCGGATGCCGATACCGGCGTGCCGGGCGGCTTCGTTCAGGGCTTCGCGGACGATTTCCTCGGCCCCGGCTTGTTCGACGATCGGAAAGAGCGTTTCCAGCAGCGACAGGCGTTGCGCGAGGGGCATGTTGCTGGCGCCTTCGGGGATGATGGACTGGACGCAGAACTGCATCGCGCTGCGGGCCGTCAGGACCAACGCCGGCCAAGCTTCGGCGGAATGCGTGGAGAAGTATTCGTCGGGATCCTTGCCGCCGGGCAGCGAAAGGAAACGGATGTCGAGGCCTTCCCGCAGGCCGATCGGCAGGAGGCGGAGCGCGGCTTTTTGGCCGGCGGCATCCGCGTCCAGGAAGACGATCAGGCGTTGCGTGAAGCGGCGGAGCTGGGAGAGGTGCTCCTCGGTGACCGCGGTGCCTTGGGCGGCGATCACGCCCGGGATGCCGGCTGCATGGCAGCGGATGGCGTCCAACTGGCCCTCGACCAGCACGAAAGGTTCCTCGCCTTTGCGGACGGTGCGGGCCCGGTCGAGGTTGAAGACGGTGCGGGACTTCTTGAAGAGCTCGGTCTCGGGCGAGTTGACGTACTTGGCCTCGCGCGAGGGGTCATCCTGCGGGGTGATGTCGAGGGTGCGCGCGGTGAAGGCGATGACGCGGCCTTGGATGTCGCGGATGGGGATGACGAGCCGCCCCCGGAAGCGGCAACGCCAGCGGGCGGGGTCGGGGACGCGATCGGTCCCGAAGAACAGGCCCGTCTGCGCGATGGCCTCCTTGGTGTAACCTTTCTTGAGGAGGCCGGGGATGAGTTTGGAATCGTCGACCGGCGCAAAGCCGATGCCGAAGTCGTCGGCGACGGCGAGGTCGAAGCGGCGTTTCTCGGTCCAGTAGTGCTTGATCCAATCGCCATGGACGGCGTCTTCGAGGAAGCAGCGACGCCAGTAGTCGGTCACGAGTTCGTGGATTTCCAGGAGCTGTCCGCGCATCGACCGCTCCGAACTGGTTTCGCCGCCGTTCTCGTATTCCAGCTGGAAGCCGAAGCGCATCGCCACGCGTTCGATCGACTCGGGGAAGTCGAGGCCTTCGCGGTTCATGACGAGCTTGAAGACGTCGCCCCCTTGTTGCGTGCTGAAGCAATACCAGAGGCCGGTATCCGGGTTGACCTTGAAGGAAGGGCTTTTCTCGGATTTGAACGGGCTGAGGCCCCACCAGTCGCGCCCCCGTTGCTTCATCTGGGTGTAGTCACCCGCCAACGCGACGATATCCGCCCTTTGGCGAAGGTCGTCGATGGATCTGCGGGAAATTCTGGCCACGGCTGTCAAGGGGTGCGTGTCAAGCGGTGCTCGGCAACCTCATTTAGTTCCCATTCGACCGCGTTGGTTCCCACTTAGGGGTGCCTAAGGGCTTGAATCTGTCAAGGGGCGGGCGGAACCCCCGCTTAACACTCGTCACAGAGCTTATGGCGGATGTCTTTGGCCTCTTGGCGGCACTGGGTAGCCTCGCGGTCCTGGCCTTGGGCTTCGAGGGCTTCGGCCAAGTTGGTCAGGAGGGTGGCGGCCTCGCGGCGACCGCGGGCGTGCAGGCGGTATTCGGTGGCCAAGAGCTTCCGCAGGATGCGTTCCGCTTCGGGGGCGTTGCCCTGGCGCAGTTCCACGCTGGCGAGGATGCTCCAGAGGCCGAGCACGTCCTCGTGGTCAGGGCCGAGGCGCCCGCTTTCGCAGGCGACGGCCTCGCGATAGGTCGTGGCGGCCCGGGCGAAGAACTTTAAGCGGTAATAACAACCGGCCAGTTGCGTGAGTCCATTGGCGTAATCAGCGGGGTCGCGGTCTGCATCTTTCGCCAGTGCGGCCAGGTAGTCCTCATAAGCTTTGGCTGCCTCCGCGAAATTCCCCGCGCTGCTGGCGGCGCGGGCGGAGGTCGCCCATTGCGCGGCCTCGCGGGCTTTGGGCGAAGGCGGCTGCGAGGCGGCGGAGGGGGCTTCCGACCCGACCGTGCAGGCGACGCCGCAGGCCGCCGCCAGCAAGGCGAGCAGCGCAAGGGGGCGAGGCGCGGTCATGGGTTAGTCGCCGAGGAAGGTGACATCATCCCACTGCGCCTTGAAGTAGGGCGAGGTGAGGTCAGGTTCGACCACGAGGGAATGGTTGCCGGCCGCGACGACCGCGATGGACTTGCCATCCTTCAGTTCGAGCGGTTTGCCGTCGATCCAAGCGGCTTTGACGCCGGCCAATTGGAGCGGCTTGGTGGTCGTCGCCGAGGCCGTGAAACGGGCTTCGGCGTAGAGTCGTCCAGGATTGAACTCCTTGAGCAGCTGCCCGTTGATCAGCGAATAGATGGTCACGGGGGTGTTGGACTTGGCGAGGGCGCCAGGGGGTTGGTCCTGGAAGGTCCATGCCCGGGCGACGTTGTTCTTGCTCGTATCGAAGGGACCAGGCTTGCCGATTTCGCCGAGGAAGGCGAAGAGGCTGCGCTTGGGCACGAACTCGAGGCCATCCACCAGGCCGGCGGGCATGAGGCTACCGATGTTTTCGCGCTTCACGAGGTTGGCCTTGCTGACCGGCAGCTCCACGCCGGGGCCGGGGCGGATGATGATGTCGCTGGTGGTTTCGCGCGCCGGGATGCCGGTGAGGACGCTGCCGTCCTTCATGGTGAAGGCGAAACCGTGGTAGCCTTCCTTGATCTTCGAGGCGGGGTTGAGGACGCTTTCCACGATGTAATCAATGGGTGCGCTGGCACCGAGGCTCGAGAGGTCGGGGCCCAGTTTGCCGCCGGCTCCGCCGATGGCGTGACAGAGCGCGCAGCCATTCTTGCGGTAGACGATTTCGCCTTCGACGGGGTCGGCGCCGCGCTTGAGCGCGTTCACCATGCCGTTCACTTCGGCGTTGTAGTCGCGCTCGCCGGCCTTGCCGCCGGTCAGCGGGGTGAGGACGTCGACCAAGGCTTTGCCGGTCCGGCCTGAGCCCTTGGCCGCCTGCAGGGCGGTCGCGTATGCTTCAGAGGTGAGATCTTTGGGGAAGTTCTTGGCCAGTCGGGCGGCGAAGGCGGCATTCGTGAAGAGTTCCTGCCACGTTGCCACGGCCTCGTTCTTCTTCAGCTGCGCGAACACGCTCGGCAGTACCTTCAACGCTTCGGCTGGGGCGTGCACGGAGAGGCCGATGAGGGCTCCGCGCCGGACGGACAGCGGCTGCGCGTCGGCCGCGAGCGCCTTCAGGGCGTTCACCGAGGCCGGTTGTCCGATGTCGCGCAGGGCTTTGAAGGCGAAGTCGCGGGCGGCCGGATCCTTTTCTTGACCGGCCAGCTTGGCGATTTCGGGCACGGCGGCGGTTAACTTCCACGCACCACTGAGGCGCACCGCGGCCAGCCGCAGGTCGCGGTTATCGGATGTGAACAGCGTGCCGAGCGCGGATAGCTCGCCGGAGGGACGGATGTTGCGGGTGAGGGCGGCGTCCACCAGCGCGCCGGCGGCCCGCACGCGCGCGGCGGGCTGGAGGGCGTCGGGCTTGGTCACCAGGCCGAAGAGTTGGGTGAGTTCCGCGGCGCCACCGGCCTTGCCGATGAGTTCAATCCAGGGTCCGCTGCCGGCCGCATCGATGGTGCGCCCCTTGAAGAGGGCCTGGATGTGCGGCCCGCTGACCACGGGGTCGGCGGTCTTCACGAGTCGATCCAACTTGGCTTCCCGGCCGCTGAGGAGGTTCGGCTGGGCGACCACGGCGCTCAGCCAGGCTTGCGCGATTTCGTTGACGCTCGTCCACGCGGCGAAATCGAGGAAGCTGTCCTCCGGGTTGGTGGGGAGATTGTCGAGGAGGGCATCCGCCGCGGCGAAGGTGCCGATTCGAGCCAAGGCCCGATTGGCTTCCAACTGCACGCGTGGGTTGGCGTGTTTCAGCGTGGCGGCGATCGCGCCGACGTCGTTGGGCTGCACCAAGCGGTTGGCCTTGCCGAGCTCGCGGAGGCCGACCTGCACGGTGACGGGGTCGGTGCTCTTCAGCATCCCCAAGAGATCCGCGACGCTGTCGGTGCGGCCGCTGAGCAACCAAGCCGCATGGCGGCGGGAGACTTCATCCTGGGCCCAGCCGCTCAGGGCCTTTTGCAGCGTGGCTTGGTCAAGGAGGAGGAGGGCGCGACGGGCTTGTTCGAACTCCCAGCGGCTCGGCGAGGTCAGCTTGGTCAGGAGCGCTGCGGGCGTTTGACCGGCGAGGGGTTGCCAAGCAAGCGGCTTGCTGGCGGCCGGGGCGATGCGCCAGATGCGGCCGCGTTGCTTGTCGCGGCGCGGGTCGCGGAAATCGACTTCACCGTGGTTGATGATCGGGTTCGTCCAGTCGGCGACATAGATGCCGCCATCGGGGCCCATCGACACGCCGATCGGACGGAACGACGCATCGCTGGTCCGCACGACGTCGGGCTGGGCCTTGGTGATGTAGCCGGACTTCGGGTTGGCGTCGGTCGTGAAATCGTTGAAGGCGAAGCGGACGATGCGGTGCGCGCGGAAGTCGTTCGTGATGGCGTTGCCTTGCCACTCGGCGCCAAAGAGGGGGCTCTGCACGATCTCCAAGCCGCAGAATTTAGGGTAGGAGCCGGGGCTGATGCTGCTGATCGTGCGGCGGGCGCCTTCGGTCGCATTCAGCACGGCGCCGGGGAAGCCCCAGCTGATGCCATTGCCGTCCGCACCGGAGGTGAGGAAGGTCTGGCCCGAGAGGTCTTCCTGTTGCCCCCAAGCGTTGACGAGGCCCTTGGAGATGACTTCCAGGCGCTCGCTTTCGGGGTCGTAGGCGAAGGCGGCACCCGAGTTCGCGCGGATCAAGCCCCAAGGGGTTTCGATGTGCGAGTGGATGTAGATGGTCTGGTGGAAGTACAGGCGACCGTCGACGCCCCAGTGGAGGGCGTGGATGATGTGGTGGGTGTCCTCGGTGCCGAAGCCGCTGAAGAGGATGCGTCGTTCGCTGAGCAGGCCGTCTGCACCGGGTTTGCTGAGGTGCAGGAGTTCGGTGCTGGCGCCGACGTAGCAGCCGCCGCGGTTATCGGGGGCGACGCCGGCGGGGATGAGCAGCTTGTCCGCGATGATGCGCGACGATTCCGCGATGCCGTCCTTATTGGTGTCTTCCAGGAGGATGATCTTATCGTTGCCGGTCGAAGGGCCGAACTTGGAGGCGTTGTTTTCCATCAGCGCACCGAGGTCGTCGGGATTCACCTGCGGGTAGGTGTTGGACGTCGCCACCCAGAGGCGGCCGAGCGTGTCCCAGTTCATGTGGACGGGTTTTTCGAGCAGCGGGTTTTCGGCGAAGAGGGTGATTTCCAGGCCGGGTTCGAGCTTGAAATCCGGACGGGGGAGCGGGGGCAGCTTCTGGAGTTGGGTGTCGGACTTCGGTTCGGGCGGCAGGGTGCTGGGCTTGCCGGCCGAGATGCCGATGGCGTTGGCTTCGGCCTTGTCGACGAGGGGGTCGAACTTGGGAATCTCGACGGCATTGCGGCCTTGTTCGCCGCGGCGGAAGCCAAAGATGTAGGTGTAGTTGGCGGGCCGGCTGCGGTGGAAGAAGAGGGCGTTCTTGCGGAGGATGGCCTCCCGGAGCGAAGCCTGGGCGGCGTCTTCGGCGTCCCACTGGGCGGCGTCCACTTTCCAGCCTAACTGCAGGGCGAAGCTCGTGGCCAAGGCGCGGTACCCGCGGGCGTTCAGGTGTACGCCGTTATCGGTGCCGTGGGTGAGTTTGATGCCGGCGGTGTTTTGCCATTCGGCGGCGATGAAGGGCGCGTTCTTTTCGGCGGCGAGTTCACGGAGGACCTTCGCGTACTCCGCCAGGATGGCGTTGTGCTCGGTCGGATCGGGCAAGCGCGGACGCGAGGCACGGAGGTCTTCATGCTGGATGGGGCCGACGAAGACGAAGCGCACCTTGCCGCCCGGGCTGGCTGCGGTGATGAGGTCCATGAGCTGGAGCATCTCGCGGCGGAATTTGGCGGGGCTGTGGTCGAGGCCGTAGCGCGCCGGATCGGGATTCAGGACTGGGTCGTTCTTCCGGTAAGTGAGTTCGTCCAAACTCGCCGCCATGCCGTAACCGAGGATCGCCACGGTCGGCTTCACGACCGCGAGCTGTTCCTTCAGGCTGTCCACGCCTTTGGCGACGGGGTCAAAACTGGCGCGCGAAGCGCCGAGGGGGCTGTCGCCGCTATAACCGAGGTTGCGAACGGCGAAATTACGGCCGGGGAATTCGCGGCGCATCTTGGTCTCCAGGTACCCGAAGTTGTTTTCGCGTTCGATGAGGACATCGCCGATGAGCAGGACGCGATCGCCGTCTTGGAGCGTGAGCTTCGCCTCGGCGAAGGCGCTGAGGGCACTGGCCAGAAGGACGGACAGCGTGAGGAACGAGCGCAGGGGAGGACGCATGGGTAAGGGGTGGGGTAGGGTTGGGTATAGGGCTTCGCCCTGCGGACATAAGACTAAAATGCGACCCGCAGGTTCCAGTTATTCACCCGCCAATATTACTCTTAAAACCAGCTAATCGACGAACTCGGGCCACTTCGCCCGGAAAGCCAGCTGGGCGTCCTTGTCCGGCAGCTCCGGGCGGGTGGGGTCCGTGAGGAATTTGAGCGGGAACGATGGCTTCAGGTGCAGCACCGTGATGACGGTTCCCTCGACCTTGAAGACGGCATACCAAGCCCCGCAACCGATGTCGAAGAGGTCACCGTGCCGGCTGCGGATGCGCCGCGTCCGGTGCGGCGTCGGGTCGCGGGTCAGGATTTCCAGCATACGCTCCTTGAAATCAATCGACCAGGCTTCCCTGAGCCAACGCAGGTGCTCCGTCGCCACGGGTGTGTGCTCGACGGTGAACGCTGGCGGGGCGCTCATGGCCGCATCGACTTCGTCAATCCACCCGGCTTTGGATTCGGGGAAGGAGTCGTAGGCGGGGATATAGGGTTTGATGTCGAAGACGGGGGTCCCGTCGACGAGGTCGCAGGGGCCCAGAAGTAGGAGGTTCTTCTTGATGCCGAGGAGTTGGACGGGCGTGATCCCGAGCGCATTGGGCCGGTGCGGGGAGCGGGTCGCGAAGACCCCGCGCCGCTTGGCCGGGCCCCGGGGCGGCAGGACTTCGGGCCGCCAATCCTTGTTGCGGTGGAACCACCAGAGCAGCCAGATCCGATCGAACCCGGCGAGGTCCTTCAGGGCTTTGACGTATTTGTCGCCGGGGATGAGCTCGAGGACGTTGGTCTCCGGGAGCTGTTCGTTCGGTTGGTGGCGGGCATTGAACTTCAGCGTCTTCCCGCAGCGGATATGGCCGATGGGGCTGAGGGAGAGTTCGTCGGACGACATGACAGGGCAGACTGACGGGAATAGGGCTAGGGATGGGCAGGGGAAAGGCAAGAACAGGGCGAGCGGCGTTTTCGCCTTTGCGTCCATGACCCGAGGTTCTTCTGATGTCGGGGCATGTCCTCGGAGGTCATCAATCTTTCCTGCTATAAGTTCGCCGCCCTCGATCGCCTCGAGGAGCGCAAGGAACCGCTTTTGGCCCTCTGTCGTGCGCAGGGTCTGAAAGGGACGATCCTTTTGGCGGAAGAAGGCATCAATTTCTTCCTCGCCGGGACGCCGGCGCAGTTGGCGGTGGTCGTGGATTTCATCCGAACTTTTCCTGGTTTGTCCGATATCAAGCCGAAGGAGAGTCCGAGTTCGCACCAGCCCTTCAAGCGCATGCTGGTGAAGGTGAAGAAGGAAATCATCGCCTTCGGGGTCGATGGCGTCGACCCGGTCAGGAAGGCGTCCCCGAAAATCTCCGCCCGCGAGCTCAAGGCCTGGCTCGATGAAGGTCGACCCTTGGTCCTGCTCGATACGCGCAACGATTACGAAGTCCGACTGGGTACGTTCAAAGGCGCGTTGCCCGCCGGCGTGGCGAATTTCCGTGATTTCCCCGCGGCGGTCCGCCAACTACCGGCCGAACTCAAGTCGCAGCCGGTGGTGATGTTTTGCACGGGCGGTATCCGTTGCGAGAAGGCGGGCCCCTTCATGGAGATGGAGGGCTACACGAACATCCTGCAGCTCGATGGCGGCATCCTGAAGTATTTCGAGGAAGTCGGCGGCGCCCATTACGACGGGGAATGCTTTGTGTTCGACCACCGCGTCGGCGTTGGCCCGGATCTGCGCGAGACGGAGTCGGTCATCTGCTTCAATTGTCAGATGCCCTTGACTAAGGCCGAACAGCGCTTGCCGGAATACGTCTACGAGAAATCCTGCCCTTATTGCATCAACGGCAAGCCCAAGGGGCGCGGCAATACGGCGCAGTCGGGCTGCTGATCACCAGCGGAGTTCCGGGAGGGTCAGCCAAGGGCGGTCTGCCCGCTTCGGGAGCCGCGGCAGCAAGGCTGCGTCGTCTTGTCCGACCATGATGCCGGTACGCACGAGGGTACCGTCGAGGGCGGCGTTTGCAGCGCCTTGTAGGTCATGTTCGGGGCTATCACCGATGGCGAGCACGGCGGACGGTGGCGGATTGCCGGCGGCGGCGAGGGCGGTCCGGTAGATGTCGATGTGCGGTTTGCCGAACGTGTGCAGGACGGCACCGGCGCGCTCGAGTTCCAAGGCGATGGCGCCCGCGGAGGGTCGGACGCCTTTGGGCGTGAGCATCTCCAGGTCGGGGTTGCACACGGCGACCGTGACGCCGCGGCGGGCGGCGCCGAGGAGGTCGCGGATCTGTTGCCGCCAATTGCGGTCCGGCTCCTGGGAGGCGGCTAAGATGATGCCGTCGGCTTCATCCGGCCAGACGATGCTGAAGCCGAAAGCACCGAAGCCATAGTCGGCGCCCGGCTTGCCGGAGATATGGATCTTCCCGCCGGGCTGGAACGCGCTGCCCAGCGCCCCGGCGCGCATCGCGGCTTGGGCGGCATCGCCCGAGGTCACGACGCCATCGAAATGACGTTCATCGAAACCGTAGCCTTTCAGTCGTTCACGGTTGTCGTCACCCGATTTGGCGGAGTTCGAGAGCACGATGACTTTGCCGCCGGTGGCGCGGTATCGGACCAACGCTTCCGCGGCGTGTGGGTAGGGTGTCTGGCCGTCGTGGAGCGTGCCGAATTGGTCGACGAGCAGAACGCCGTACTGCTCGGCGACTTCGGCTAATCCATGGATGGAACGCAAGGGGGTCATGCAGGTTTGAGGTCGTAGCCGAGGGCGCGCCAGGCCAAGCGGGCGCTGCCGGCGGCGGCTTCTTCGCTCCAAGCGGTGGTCTGCGGCACGGCGAGTTGTTGGGCGCGCAGCTTCATCCAAGGCGCATTACGGGAGCCACCCCCGGCGTGACGCACGGAGGTGAGCTTGGGCCCGCCGAGTTCAGCGAGTCGGTCGTAGCCGAGCTTTTCGACGCGGGCGAAACCCTCGAGGATGGCCTGCAGGAAGGTGGCGTCGTCCGTCGGTCGAGGGCTCAGGCGGGGAGCCAGCTGCGCATCGGCGATGGGAAAGCGTTCGCCCTTGCTGGCCAAGGGGTAGTAGTCGAGGCCGGTGGGGTGGGTGACGTCGAGCTTCGCGGACAACGCCACGACCTCTTCTTCGGCGAACAGCGCCGCTAAGGTTTTCCCGCCGCAATTGGACGCACCGCCGGCGAGCCATTGGTCGCCGATACGATGGCTGTAGATGCCGTACTGTGGCGCGAAGATGGGGCGATCGCTGAGCAGCTTCAGGACGATGGTCGAACCCAGCGCCGTGGCGCCTTCACCGACGCGGCTGGCACCGCTGGCGAGGAACGTCGCGCAACCATCGGTCGTGCCGGCAGCTAGCGTGATGCCCGCGGGGATGCCGAGGAAACTTGCGGCGATGGCATCAATCTTCCCGATCGGAGTCCCGACGGGGACGACTTTCGGAAGGCGAGCATGCGGTAGGCCAAGGGTTTCCAGCCAGGCTGGCCAAGCCCGCGCGATTGGGTCGTAGCCGGTCTTGAGCGCGTTGTTTTCGTCGGTTACGAAGTCGTCGGCCCCGAGCTTGCGGTTGAGCCAATCGGCTTGGTGCAGGATGCGGTGAAGGTTTGGCTGGTCTACCCAAGCCAAGGCGCGGGCTACGGGTGAGGTGGCGCCGTGGGCGGCGCTCTCCAGCGGGGCGAGGGAGGCAATCTTGGCCGGGACTTCTTCCGTGTCGGCGTCGTCATACATGCGACCTGCCGCCAGTGGGTTGCTGGATTCGTCCACGGGTAGAATCGTGCCCGAAGTCGCATCCAGCGCGACGGCCCGTGCTTTGCTCAAATCGACCTGCTTGCCGAGTGCTCGGCAGGCGGCCTGGAGCCCGTACCACCAATCATCCGGGTGTTGTTCGCGGCGAACCCCGGTAACGAGCGTCGGCGGCAGTTTCGCGGAACCAACCCCCAAGACTTGTCCACGGGCATCCACGGCCAGGGCGCGCACGCCGCTGGTACCCACATCGAATCCGAGGACGAAGCCCTGCATGGCCGCGAGTTAGGGGGAGTCGGGGCTAAGGTGCAAGTGGACAAGAAAGGTGAAAGGGGGTGGCGGTTGGCGAGCGGTCATCCTTGGGCGAACGTCACCAATGGCCTATGCCCGGGATGCTCGAGCGACGTTCACGGTTGTGGTTAAGGCCTTTGAATTCCTATCCGCGACCCCCTATCCGCCATCATCCCCGTTGCTCCTCACTTCCCCATCACGTCATCCCAGCTCTTCAGCTCACAGGTCTTGAGGTAGGGGGCGACGGTGGTGGTCCACTCCGGAGTGCCAGCAGCTTTGAAGAGGAACCAGAGGGGACGTTGCCGAGCGGGGTCGGCGATCGAGCCCGGCTTGTTTTCCCAAAGGCCCAACTTGAGGCCACCTTCGAGCGAATGGTCGACCTGACGATGATAGAGGAACGAGTCGACGCCCGGGAGGCGTTGGATCTTCTCCCAAGCGTAAGCGTAACCTGCAGCTTGGAGTTCTTCGGCGTTCGGGGCCTTGCCGACATTGAAACCCTGTTCGGTGAAACTGAGACGACGGGGCTTGCCTTGGTGAAGCAGCTCGGGCGTCGCCAACTTGCGGGTCAGGACCTCCAGGTTCTTGAACGTGATCTTATTCGTCTGGTCATCGAAGGTCACCTTGTCCTGCCAGGTCCGTGGGTTGAAAAGGTTGGCCGGGTAGGGGTGGTATGCCAAATTCCAGTCGAAGTCGCCGCGCTCCTTGGCCTTCTTTGCGAAGGTTTCGAGAAGGTCGCGGCCTGGGCAGGCCTTGGTTGGGCTGGGGTTCCCCTTGGCGGTCCAATGGTGTTCCAGTGAGATGTAGACGCGGGCGTTTGCTGAGTGTTTGCGTAGCGAAGACCAAGCCAGACGGGTCTGGTCTTCGTATTGTGCGGCCACTTGTTCGGTCGTGGCGGGACCCATTTGATGCCATTGCCAATGGGAGTTGACCTCGTTGCTGATGACCCAGCCCCAGACGCGTCCGTGGGCGTTATCTTTCCCTGACCACCGCGCGGCGATGAATTCCGTCACGGCCTTATAGCAGGCGCGGCCTTCGGGCGTGACCGTATTGGCCGCCATGACGGTGCCTTCCGTGTCGCTCGCTTGCGGGTGGATGGCGATCGCCCGGAGGCGCGGGTTCTTCGTTCGATAGGAAATGAGAATGAGGTTTACGACGATACCCTTGTCCGAGAGCCCTTTGATCGTGCGGTCGAGTCCCTTGGCGTAGCCCTCGTTGAAGCTAAAGGTAAACCCGTCGACCGTCAGCGTCGGTTGCCCTGGTTTCGTTTCGAGCGATAGCAAAGAAGGCAGGTTGACGTTTAGCCCGGCATGGTGAATCCCGAGGGCAAGGGCGTCATCGACCATCTGAATCTGCAGCCCCTTGACATTCGGGGTGGTGGGGTACGGGCTGGTTTCCGGCTCGGCAAAGGCCGTGCAAGCCCAGCAGGCAAGCAGGACGAGGAGGGCGCGCATCTTAAAGCGACAGCCGATGGAGGTGTGGGTTCCTGACATTTCCTTGTAATCTTTAAACGCAGGGGCAAAGTCAGCCTAGCCCCCTTAGTCCATGCTCACTCGATTCTGTCTGTTACTTTTCGGCGCGATTGCTTTGTCGGCCGCCCCGCCCGCCAAGCAACCCAACATCGTCTTCATCTTTTCCGATGACCATGCTTATCAGGCTATCAGCGCCTACGGGGACTCCCGTAAGCTGATCCAGACGCCCAATATCGATCGTATCGCCAAGGAAGGCATGCGTTTCGACCGGGCCCTCGTCACGAACTCGATCTGCGGTCCGTGCCGTGCCGTCATCCTGACCGGGAAGTATTCCCACCTGAACGGTTTCTACAACAACACGAACTCCGTTTTCAACGGAGCCCAGACGACTTTCCCGAAATTGCTGCGTGCCGCCGGCTACCAGACCGCCCTCATCGGTAAGTGGCACCTCAACAGCGACCCGCAAGGTTTCGATTACTGGCAGATCCTGCAGGGTCAGGGCATCTACTATAATCCACCGATGAAGACGGCGCAGGGGGTCATCAAGACCACCGGCTACGTGACGGACATCACGACCGATGCTTCGATGAACTGGGTCAAGGCCCGCGACAAGAGCAAGCCGTTCATGCTGATGTGTCAGCAAAAGGCCCCGCACCGCGAGTGGTCCCCGAACCTCTCGGACCTCGGCTGGGACAAGGGCCGCGTCTATCCCGAGCCGGCCACTTTGTTCGACGACTATAAGGATCGGGCCTTCTCGGTCGGCGATCAGGATATGACGTTGGAGAAGACCATCAGTCAGTTGGACATGAAACTCGTCCATCCGCCTGGAATCACCCCGGAGCAGGCCAAGGTCTGGGATACCTATTACAGCCCGATCAACGAGGCCTACCGCAAAGCTGACCTCAAAGGCCGCGACCTGGTGAAATGGCGCTACCAGCGCTACATGCATGACTACCTCGGGTGTGTGAAGTCCGTCGACGACAACGTGGGCCGGATGCTGAAGTTCCTCGAGGACGAAGGCCTCATGGAGAACACCATCATCGTCTATTCCTCGGACCAAGGCTTCTACCTCGGTGAGCATGGCTGGTTCGATAAGCGCTGGATCTTCGAAGAGTCGGTGCGCACGCCCTTGTTGGTGCGTTGGCCCGGCGTCACGCCCCCCGGCTCCGTCAACAAGTCCCTCGTCGCGAACGTCGACCTCGCCCAGACCTTCCTGGACATGGCTGGCGTCGCTGCTCCGGCGGAGATGCAAGGCCGGAGTCTGCGTCCGTTGCTGGCGGGCCAAGTGCCGGCCGACTGGCGCAAGGAGTTCTACTACCACTACTACGAGTACCCGCAGCCGCACCACGTCTCGCCGCATTACGGCGTGATCACCGACCGCTACAAGTTGGTGCACTATTATGGCACCGGTCATGATGCCGTTGACCTCTTTGACAACGAGAAGGACCCGTTGGAGCTGAAGAGCTTCGCCGGCCAGGCCGATTATGCCGACATCCAAGCGGACCTGGAGATCCGCCTGAAGCGTCTGCGCTCGGAACTCAAGGTGCCCGAGGTGGACGATCCTGAAGCGACCGGCGAACGCACCATCCGGCGCGCCCAGGAGCAGGCCAAGAAGAACGCCGCCAAGAAGAAGGCGGAGGCAAAATAAGCCTTACTTCGGGGCTTTCTTGCCCGCCGGACCCTTCGCCTTACCGGCGTCGGGGTCGTAGTTCGGGTTGGCCGTCGGCAATTGGGCGTCGACCGACTTCAACCACGCGTCCAGCTGAGCGCGCAGTTCCTTGGCCTTGTCGGGTTGGGAAGGGACGAGGTCCTTGGTTTCGCCGATGTCCTGCGCGAGGTCGTAGAGCTCGTCGCGGTTATCCTCGTAGAAGTGGACCAAGCGCAGGTTGCCCTTGCGGATCGCGCTGTGCGGCTTGGCGCCGCCGCCATGGTAATGCGGGTAGTGCCAATAGAGGGCGTCGCGTTCGACCTTGGCGCCTGACTTCAAGAGCGGCGCGAGGCTGACCCCATCGACGACCGTCTTTTGGGCGGCGATGCCCGTCATTTCCAGCACCGTCGGATAGATGTCGTGGGTGATGTTGGGCGTCGCATCCACGTGACCGGGCTTGTTCACGCCCGGCCAGTAGACGATGAGCGGGACGCGGATGCCGCCTTCGTAGGCCGAACCTTTGCCCACGCGGTAGGGGGAATTATCGGTGGGGCCGATCTTGCCGCCGTTATCACCGGTGAAGATGATGATGGTATTGTCGTCGAGGTGGAGGCGCTTGAGCCCGGCGCGGATGGTGCCGATCGCATCGTCGACGCTGCTGACCAAGGCGGCATAGGTCGCGTTGCGTTGCTTGAGCGTGGGGTCGGCATCGACCTTCGCCTTGTATTTGGCGATGACCTCTTTCTTGCCGTCAAGTGGCTGGTGGACGGCATAGTGCGGCAGGTAGATGAAGAATGGCTTAGCCTGGTTGGCCTCCATGAACTTCACGGCCTCGGCGGCCTCGCGGTCGGTGAGGAATTCGCCCTTCGGGCCATCGACCAGGGTCGGGATCTTGTAGGGCGAGAAGTAGGATGGCGGCTGTCCGCGATGATAGCCGCCGATGTTGACGTCGAAGCCGTGCTTTTCGGGGTAGTAGGCTTCATCGCCTTTCTCGAGGCCGGGCGTGAGGTGCCACTTGCCGATGCTGGCGGTGGCATAGCCAGCGGCCTTCAGCTGCTCGGCCAGCGTGACTTCCTCGAAGGGGAGGAATTTCTGCCAATCGGGAATCTTGAGTTTCGCCTTGGGGTGATTTTCGCCGGCGATCCAATCGGTGATGTGCAGGCGCGCCGGCGCTTTACCCGTGAGCAAGGCGGAGCGGGTCGGTGAGCAGACCGTGCAGGCGGAGTAGCCTTCGGTGAAACGGACGCCTTCCTTGGCCAACTTATCGATATTAGGAGTCTCGTAGAGACGGCTGCCGTAGCACGATAGGTCGGTCACGCCGAAGTCGTCGACCAGGATGACGATGACGTTCGGCGGGCGGGGGGCGGTTTGCGCGAAGGCAACGCTCACCAGGGTGCAGAGCAGGCAAGCCAGGCCAAGGCGCCGAGCGAGGGAGGCCAAGAAGAGGGGCATGCTTCGTGTATGCACGCCCGCCTGGGTTCTTCAATGCTTTAGGTTTAGGCCAACACGCCCTTGACGACGTGCGCTTCCTCGACGCCGGTGAGTTTGACGTTCAGGCCGCGGAACTTGAAGGTGAAGCGCTCGTGGTCGATGCCGAGGCAATGCAGGATCGTCGCATGCAGGTCGCGCAGGTGCACGGGGTCCTTGGCGATGTTGTAGCCGAAGTCATCCGTCGCCCCGAACTCGAAGCCGGGCTTCACGCCACCACCGGCGAGCCAGATGGTGAACGATCGGCCATGGTGGTCGCGGCCCGAGCCGGGGTTGCCGAAGCCGCCTTGACTGAACGCCGTGCGACCGAACTCCGTCGCGAAGACCACCAGCGTGTCTTCGAGCATGCCGCGGGCCTTGAGGTCCTTGAGGAGGGCCGCGGTCGGTTGATCGATGTCATTGCACTGGTTGGGCAGCTGCCGCGAGAGGGCGATGTGCTGGTCCCAGCCGCGATGGAAGAGCTGGACGAAGCGGACGTCGCGTTCGAGCAGGCGACGGGCGAGGAGGCAGTTCGCGGCGTAGGAACCGGGCTTGGTGACCTCGGGACCATAAGACGCGAGCGTCGCCTTGGATTCGCTGGAGATGTCGCTCAACTCCGGCACGGAGGTCTGCATGCGGTAGGCCATCTCGTAAGCCTTGATGCGGGTGATGGTCTCGGGGTCCGCGATTTCCTTGGCCCGCTCGGCGTTCAGGGCGCTGAGGTCGTCGAGGAGTTCGCGGCGCTGGGCGCCATCCACGCTGGGCGGGTTCTGGAGGTAGAGGACCGGATTGGCCCCGGGGCGTAGTCCGACCCCTTGGTGGTTGGAGGGGAGGAAACCGCTGCCCCAGAGTCGGGAGAAGACCGGCTGGCCGGGGTTTTTACCCGTGCCTTGCGAGACCATGGCGATAAACGCCGGCAGGTTGGCGTTCTCCGTGCCGAGGCCATAGCTGGCCCAAGCTCCCATGCTCGCGTACCCAGGCAACTGGTTGCCCGTATTCATATACGTGATCGCCGGGTCGTGGTTGATCGCCTCGGTGTGGAGGCTCTTGATGAAGCACAGTTCGTCGGCGACGGTTTGCAGGTGCGGAAGCAAGTCGCTGATCCAGAGCCCGTTCTTGCCGCAGAGCTTGCCGCCCTTGAGGGCGGGCGTGCATGGATAGCTCGCTTGACCGCTGGTCATGCCGGTGAGCCGCTGCGTACCCTTGATCGATGCCGGCAGGTCCTTGCCCGCCATCTGCTGCAGCATCGGCTTGTGGTCGAAGAGGTCGACGTGCGAGAGGCCGCCGGACTGGAACAAGCAAAGGATGCGCTTGGCCTTGGGGGCGAAGTGCGGGAGGCCGGCGAGGCCGCCTTCCCGGGCGCCTTTGTTGGCCGCGAGCAGTTCCGGGAAGAGCATCGTGCCCAGCGCGAGACCGCCCACGCCGCGGGCGGTCTGCCCGAGGAACGTGCGGCGCGTCAGGTGGTTGAGGCGTTCTTGGATCGGGTCCATGGCTTAGTTGCGGGTGACGGCTTCGCTGAGGTTGAGGAGGAGGGTGGCCACTTGCATCCAGGCGGCGTGTTCGCCGGCGGTGATTTGGGCGTCCCGCGGAGATTCGCCGACGGAGAGCACGGTGGCGGCGCGGACCGCATCGCCGGCGTAGCGGGCGCGTTCGCGGGCCAGCGTCTTGGTGACGACGGCGAGTTCCTGCACGGTGGGCTCACGCGAGACGACTTCCAGGAAGGCCCAGCGGAGTTTCGCGGCATCATTGCCGCCGCGCTTGGCCAGGCGTTCGCCCAGCGCGCGGGAGGCTTCCACGAATTGCGTATCGTTGAGCGTCACGAGCGCCTGCAGGGGCGTGGACGTGTTGCCGCGGGTGACGGTGCAGACTTCGCGGTTCGGCGCGTCGAAGGCCACCATGTTGGCGGGCGGAGCGGTGCGCTTCCAATAAGTGTAGAGGCTGCGACGGTAGAGTTTTTCGCCGTGGTCTTGGACGAAGATCTGGGCGGTCGCCGGGGTTGAGCCATAGTGGCTGACTTCGCGCCAGAGGTCGAACGGCGAGTAAGGGTTCACGCTGGGACCGCCGACTTGCGGGACGAGGAGTCCGCTGGATTTGAGCGCGGCATCGCGGATGATTTCGGCGGGCAGGCGGAAGCGGGGCCCGCGGGCCAACCAGGTATTGCTGGGATCGGCTTCCTGTTGCTTGGCCGTGGGCGCTGAAGAACGCTTGTAGGCGTCGCTGGTGACGATGAGCGTGAGCAGTTTTTTGACATCCCAGCCGCTGCGGCGAAACTCGACCGTGAGGTTGTCGAGCAGTTCGGGGTGGCTCGGGTAGGAGCCTTGGAATCCGAAATCAGCGGCCGTCGTCACCAAGCCTTGGCCGAAGAGCTGCTTCCAGAAGCGGTTCACCGCAACGCGGGCGGTGAGCGGGTTTTCGGGCATTACCATCCACTGGGCGAGGCCGAGGCGATTGGCCGGGGCTCCCGTGGGGAGGGCAGGCAGCTTGGCCGGCGTGCCCGGGCTGACCTTCTCGCCTGGCTGCGAGTAGTCCCCGCGGGTCAGGATGAACGTTTCGCGGGGCTTCGCGGCAATGGCCATGATCATCGTCTGTTGCGGATCCGTCAGCGACTTGAGGCGATGCTCGGCGTTGGCGAGGTCGGTCCGAACGGGTTCCATGGCCTTGGACTTCGCGGCGAAATAGTCCCAAAGCTGGCGGCGCTGGGACTCGTTGCGCTGCGGGGCGGGGAGGCCGATGAGGGTGATGATATCGGCAGGTAGGTCGGTGCCGTCGTCGGTCCCCGTCACCGCGAAGAGCTGTCCTTGTTGCGGCACCTTGCCGCCCATCGCGAAGTAGACTTGGGTCGTGATGTAGGCTTGCTTGTCGGCGGTGATGGGCTGGTCGAAGGTCAGGGTGAGGTGCGGGGCTTCGTCGGACTTCAGGTCCGGCGACCAGCCGTGGCGGGGGTTGAAGGCGCGCACGTCGATGGCCGGGAACTCCGGCTGCCACGAACTGGCGGTCACGCGGGAGAATTTCTGCAGCTTGTGGATGTTGACCTGGTCGCTGGCAACTTTGTCGGTGGTGACGTCGACCGCGCTGACGACGAAGTCGGCCTTGGAGACCGGAGCCTTCTTGCCGTCCTTCGCGTCTTTGGCCGGCTTGCTCTTGTTCGGGGTGAAGACGATGCGCAGGCCTGTGATGGGTTCGGCAGTCTTGGGCGTTTCGCCGAGGATGTCGTAGGCGGCGCCACCGAGGCCTTTGAACGTGTTACCCTCGACGGTGAAGCCGCCGCCGCTGTTCGGGGTGGAGATCTTCAGCAGGTTGATGGGGTGGAGCTTCAGGCCGGCTTGGCGTTTGGCGAGCAGGGTTTGCTGCTCCCCGACCCAGCGGGCGAGGGCGGCATCATCGGGCGTCGCCAACTTGAGTTTCAGGCCGGCGATGCGGTCGGGGAGGGTGGCGAGGTCGAGCGCCTTGAGGACGGTCTTCTTGTTGACCGAAGGGCCGGAGTTGTTGCCTGCATTGCCGTCGAGCCCCGCGTCGCCCAGCGAATTGAAGTAGGCGAACATCTGGAAGTAGTCCTTCTGGCTGATCGGGTCGAATTTATGGTCGTGGCATTGCGCGCACCCGAGGGTGAGCCCGAGCATGGCCTCGCCCAGCGTCTTCACGCGGTCGGCATTGTAGTTCACGAGGTTCTCGGCCGGGATGGTGCCGCCCTCGTGGGTGTTCATGTTGTTGCGTTGGAAGCCCGTGGCGATGAGTTGGGCATCGGTCGCGTTGGGCAGGAGGTCGCCCGCGAGCTGTTGCAGCACGAACTGGTCGTAGGGTAGGTTGTCGTTGAAGGATTGGATGACCCAGTCGCGCCAGAGCCACATGTTGCGCCCGCCATCGATGGAGAAGCCGTTGGTGTCGGCATAACGAGCCGCATCCAGCCACTCGAGGGCCATGCGTTCGCCGAAGTGCGGACTGGCGAGCAGTCTGGCGACCAGCTTCGCGTAGGCTTCGGGGTCCTGGCTGGCGACGAAGGCCTGCACTTCTTCCGCGGAGGGCGGCAGGCCGGTGAGGTCGAGGGTTACGCGACGAATCAGCGTCGCGCGGTCAGCCGTAGCCGTCGGCGTGAGACCTTTCTTCTTCAGCGCGTCGGAGACGAAGGCGTCGATGAGATGACCGGCCGCGGGCGCGGGGGTTTCCTTGGGAAGCGCGAAGGCCCAGTGCGATTCATATTGGGCACCCTGTTGGATCCAGGCCTTGAGTGTCGCTTTGTCTTGGGCGCTCAGCTTCAGGTGCGACTTCGGTGGCGGCATGACGTCATCCGGGTCTTCGCTGATGATGCGTTGCCAGACCTCGCTCTTGGCCAGGTCGCCGGGGACGATCGGGGTGCCACCTTTATGTTCACGCGTGGCTTCTTCAGGGAGGTCGAGGCGGAGCTTGGCCTTGCGCGCCTTCTCGTCGAAGCCGTGACAAGAGAAGCAGTTCTCCGAAAGGATCGGTCGGATGTCGCGGTTGAAGGCTAACTGCGGGTCGGCTGCCTGCATCGCCAACGGCAAGAGACAAAGGGGGAGGAGTCGGCGAACCAAGGTCATGGGATCCATTAAGACAAAGCGGGCGGGGGATAGTTTCAAAGTAAAAAGCCCCAGATGTCTCGTTACGGCTGAGGCACTCTAATTGAGCGATAAAGAAGTTTCACGTGGCTTGGCCGAGGGATGCTGGTAGGCTCGACAGGAGCAGTGGTAATGCTTCAAGATTGCCCCACTATGTTCAGTTTCCGTGCCCTGCTGGTTGCCTCTTTCTTTGCGGTTCAGGGCATTGCCCTGGTCGCCGCCGACCTCATCGATCCGCCGCAGGGTGCTTCGGTTGTCCTCCTCGGTGGCGGCCAAGGTGAACGCCTCTTGCGCTACCCAGCCTTCGAGGTCGAGCTCCAGCGTCGCTTCGCCGGCCGTGACCTTGTCATTCGCAACCTCTGTGACGACGGCGATACCCCGGGCTATCGCGACCACTCGGGTCGTAATTCGCCTTTCGCCTACCCGGGCGCCGAAAAGTTCTACCCGCTCTCGAAGGCCAAGGACTTCTGGGGCTCCGGTCACGCTGGGGTTGGTTTCTCGCAGTCGCCTGATCAATGGCTCAACGGACTGAAGGCTGACGTGATCTTGGCCTGGTTCGGTTACGCGGAGTCCTTCAAGGGCCCGGCGGGTGTGCCCGCTTTCAAGGAAGAGCTCGACGGCTGGCTCACGCATACGGCCAAGCAAAAGTATAACGGCAAGGCGGCTCCCGAGGTCGTCTTGCTCGCGCCGTTGGCGTTGGAGGAGCGCTCCGCCCCGCAAGGTCCGCTGGGCGCTCAGGCGATGAACGCCAACCTCGCGCTCTATGCGGCGGCCATCAAGGAAGTCGCCGCCAGCCGCAACGTACGCTTCGTCGACTTGTTCGCCCTCAGCCAGCAGCTGTATGCCCAGTCCAAGTCGCCGTTGACGCGCGATGGCATGACTTACGGCGAACAGGGCCAACAGCTCGTCGCCGCCAAGCTCGCCTCCGCGGTCTTTGCCGCCGGTTCCCCACGTGGTGACGCCGCCGCCCTGGCCGCTGCGGTGGTCGACAAGAACTGGTATTGGGAAAAGCTCCATAAGGTCCCGAACGGCGTCCACGTCTTCGGACGGCGCAACAAGCCCTTCGGGCCGGACAACTTTCCGGCCGAGCTGGAGAAGCTCGACGAACTCGTGCTCATCCGCGACCGCGCCGTCTGGGCGGCCGCGAAGGGCGAGAAGTTCGACGTCCCCGCCGCCGATGCGAAGACGCGCGCCTTGCCTGAGGTGAGGACGAATTATTCCTCGAGCAACACCAAGAACGGCTCGACGACTTACCTGCCTGCGGCCGACGCCGTGAAGACGCTGTCCGTGCCGGAAGGTTATAAGGTCGAATTATTCGCCTCCGAAGAGCAGTTCCCCGACCTCGCCAATCCGGTGAAGCTGTCGTTCGACAACCGCGGCCGCCTCTGGGTTGCCACGATGCCGAGCTACCCGCAGTGGCGTCCGGGCGACGCCAAGCCGGATGATAAGATCTTGATCCTAGAGGACACGGATGGTGACGGCCGGGCCGACAAGCAGACCGTGTTCGCGCGCGGCTTGCACATCCCGCTGTCGTTTGAGTTCGCTCCCGAAGGTGTCTACATCCCACAGAGCAGTCACTTGGTGCTCTTGCGCGACCTCAACGGCGACAGCCAAGCCGACCGAAGCGAGGTCATCCTGAGTGGCTTCGACGACCACGATACGCACCATGCGATCAGCGCCTTCCGGGCCGATCCTTCGGGCGCATTCTACATGGCCGAAGGGACGTTCCTGCACAGCCATGTGGAGACGCCTTACGGCGTGGAGCGGAGCACCAACGGTGGGTTCTTCCGTTACTCCCCGCAACGTCAGCAGCTTGAACGTACGCTGCGCGTGAGCATTCCCAATCCTTGGGGCATCGCCTTTGATGCCTTCGGTCAGGACTTCTTCGCCGATACCTCTGATCCCAATGTCCGCTGGATGTCGCCGGCGTCTCTGTGGGTGCCGTTTGGCGAGTTTGCCCCGTTGCCCCCCAACCTCATCCCGAACGCCCAGAAGGTCCGTCCGACCGCCGGCTTGGACTTTATCAGCAGCCGCCATTTCCCGGACGACGTTCAGGGCGACTTGATCATCAATAACACGATCGGCTTCCTCGGCACGAAGCAGCACGCGGTCGCCGAAGATGGCACGGGCTATAAGCTGACGTTCCGGCAGAACCTCCTGCAGTCCAAGGACGGCAACTTCCGGCCGGTCTCGATGGAATTCGCTCCCGACGGCTCCTTGTACGTCGCCGACTGGCATAACGTGCTCATCGGCCACATGCAGCACAGCGCGCGCGACCCGCTCCGCGACCACACCCACGGCCGCATCTACCGCATCACCTATCCCTCGCGTCCGTTGGTGAAGCCTCCGCTCATCGCGGGCGCCTCCGTTGATCAGCTCTTCGCCAACCTCACGCTCCCCGAGGACCGGGCCCGTGAGCGGAGCCGTCTCGAACTGCGCGGCCGCCCAGCCGCCGAGGTGCTTGCCGGTCTCCAGAAGTGGTTGGCCGCGCTGAAGCCCACGGACGCCCGCGTCGAACTCCACCAACTCCAAGGCCTTTGGGTCAGTTGGGGTCTCGATCAAGTCGACGTCGTGCTGCTCAAGAAACTTCTTCAGGCCAAGGACCATCGCGTCCGCGCGGCTGCCGTCCGCGTCCTGCGCTACAATGGCCATTGCGTCTCCGAACAACGCGAACTGCTTCTTCGCGCCGCCAGCGATGCCCATGGCCGCGTCCGCCTTGAGGCCGTCAATGCCGCGACTTGGCTGGGCAAGGACTTCGGGTTGGCCGTCTTGGCGGAAGCCCGCAAGCAGCCTGAAGATGCCTGGTTGAAGCCGGTCTTTGCGGCTGCGGCGACTTACCTCCAAGGCGGCTCGGTCGTCGCGGAGGCGGCCCCGAAGGCCGTGTCCACCTTGACCGGTGATGCCAAGCGCCTCTTCGATCTCGGCGCGGAAGTCTACCGCCGGGAAGCGCATTGCATCACCTGTCACCAAGCCGACGGCCAAGGCCTCCCGGCGGCGCAGTTCCCGCCCATCGCAAAATCCAACTGGGTGAGCGGCAACCCGGATCGCCTGATTCGTTTGGTGATGCATGGCTTGATGGGGCCGATCGAGGTCAATGGCGTCAAGTATCCCGGCCAAGTGCCGATGACGGCTTTCAAGGGTCTCTCGGATGACGAGCTCGCCGGTGTCCTGACCTATGTCCGTAATGCTTACGGCAATCAGGCCTCGCCCATCTTGCCGGCCCAAGTGGCCAAGGTGCGCGCCGCGACGAAGGATCGCGCGGGTTTCTATACGCCGGATGAACTCTTGAAGGAGTTCCCGGACCCGAAGAAGTAGTGAGGTGGGGGATAGGGGATAGGGGATAGGGGATGGGGGATAGAGGGTGGGGGCTGGGCTATGTCTGGTGGCCTTGGCTGCGACTGAGGCGCTACGCGCCAGCAATGGGTAGGGGTGCGGCTGCGTCGCATCCGTTCGTCCGCTGACGGAGAATACCCGCCTGGTTGGCTATTCTCACCATGATTAGGTCAACGGACGCGACGCAGTCGCGCCCCTACCTTAGGAAAAAGAGCGGGGGATGAAAGGGGGCGAATCCGGGAAAGGTCCTTCATCATCCCCGAGGTAAGGCGTAGGCTTGCGCTTGCCCGGGGCCATGAGTTCGGCATCTTGGCGTCATGCCGCTCAATCAGCCTCAGCCTGCTTCCCGTCGCGAATTCCTGGGCGCCGCGGCGTTTGCCTTGGCTGGTCTGGCGGCGATGAATGTGCGCCTCGGTGCACAGGAGGTGCCTAAGCCTGCGCCGGTAAAGCGTCCGCCCAATCCTTTCGTCTATAAGTTCAAGATCGGCGAAATCGAAGCCTTCTCCATCAGTGATGGACACATGCTCTTCCGGGAGGGCCTGAACCTCATGTGGCCTGAAGCCGACCGCCCCGTGATGAAGGACGCCATGGTCTTCAATCGCGAACGCCTCGATGCGTTGCCGCTGTACGTCAACATCATGGGCCTGAAGATCGGCAAGGAAGTCGCCCTCATCGATGCCGGCTTTGGTGAACGTCACCCCAATCCTAATTTTGGTTGGCTGGCCGAAGGGCTCCGTCAGGTCGGCGTCACGCCCGACCAGGTTGTGGCGGGTTTCCTCAGTCACTCGCATTCCGACCACCTCGATGGCTTCGTCGATCGCGACAAGCCGGCGTTTCCGAACGCCAAGATCTACCTTCTTCAGGAAGAGTATGATTTCTGGCGCGGCCCGAATCCTGACTTCTCGAAGTCGAAGCGCGACAAGAAGCCCTTACCCGGCATGGTGAAGACCGTCTGCAAGAATTTCGATATCCTCAAGGACCAGCTCGTCATCGTGAAGGACGGCCAGAAGCTCTTCCATGACTCCGTGGAGATCATCTCGGCTCCCGGCCACACCGATGGCCATGCCTGCTTTGAGATTCGCTCGGGTCAGGAATCCTTGGTGCACATCAGTGACGTCGTCCATCACCACTTGCTTATGTTCGAGAACGTTGGCTGGACCGTCGCCATGGACCACGACCCCGAGACCGCGGTCAAGACCCGTAAGAAACTCTTTACCCGCATGGCCGCCAACAAGTCGCGTGCCTTCGGCTTCCACCTTCCTTGGCCCGGCATCGGTACCGTCGTCCCCAAGGGCGACCAGTACGCCTGGGTGCCTGAGCGCTGGAGCTGGGGAAGTTGAGTATTATGCTAGGGGACAGGGTGACCAGGTGACACGGTGACAAGGGGCGCTGCCTGGCAAGTAGGGCGCGGTAAACCACGCCCCTACCTTAAGAGACAGGTGAGGCTGCGTTGAGGCTGTCTACTGCGCGGGTGCCGACAGTGGCGTGATCACGCGGACCTTGGTGGGGTCTTGGGCTTTCGGACGGGGGTCATGCCAGCGTGTGCGATCAGCGGGGGCTTGGCGGTCTAGCCAGGTGCCGAGGCGGAGTCGTAGTTGCCGCACGGAGTCGGCAGCGTTGGCATCGAAGCGCGAATCGCCGGCGTCGGCGTCGTTGGCCTTAACCGTGCCAGCTCGCATGCCCGGTAGCGCCAGCACGGCGGCACCGACGGCATCACGGGTTTGTCCGGAGACCGCGGTGTAAATCGTCAGGTATTCAGCGAGTTGCTGACCAGACCGGTAGGCCTTGAGCCGTAGACTCGGGGCGACGCCGGTGGGCGTGGGGTAGAGTAGGGCAAGGTCGTCGGGCTTGGTCCAGGAGTCGGCCTTACCGATGGTTTGCCAAGGCACCACGCCGTCGGCACCGAGGGCCCAGGTTTCTACGCACCAAGCGACATCGGTCGCACGGGTCGTACCGAGCTTGCTGGCTGCGCCATACATGTAGATCAACTTACCATCACGCCGGGCGGAGCCGATGACGCGGTCACGGTAGGTGCGGAGCGCGCCGGAGGCCACTTCCACGTTGGTGAGGCCGTCAAGCAGGTCGCGCTGCCATTCCGGACGGGAGATATCGAGGCGGAAGGCCAGGCGTGTGTTCGGAACGGTGGCGACACCTTGCCAGAATTCTTGGCCAAACCGCCGCAGTGCCCAGAAGTCCTGCGTATGCGACGGTTCGTCGAAGATCCAGGCGGCTGAAGTCGCATCCCAGCGGCCCCGTGACTTCTTGAATTCGACTTTGTTGTTGAGGTAGAACTCGGCGACGGTGTCGTTCCAGCCGCGGTCCGCGAAGTGCTGCGCGAACGCTTGGCTGGCCGTGCGGAACTGCTGCCAATAATCGTCATCGTAGGCCTGCTCGATCCAGTAGCCGCCCTTGAAATGCCGTTCATGGTTCATGGGCCAGTTCTCGTTCAGCGGTAGATAGAGCGCTTCGACCGGGACGCGTCCGCGGGGCAGGTCAGCGAAGGCTGAGCCGTCGAGCAGCGGCCCATGGTCGGCATCCCACTTCGTCCAATCAAAGCCACCGTTCGGCAGGACCTTGGGGGCCGCGTTCACCTTCCCGCTCCAGCCGTAGGGTAGGATGTTGAGCGTCAGCCGATGCTCATGGGCCAGCCGGTAGAAGTCGCGTCCATGGTCCGGCAGGCCGTAGCCATTCATTTGCGCGATGAACGACAGTTGGTCGGGTAGGCAGAAATTCCAGACCGTGACCGTGAATGGCACGGACACACCATCGACCTTCAACGTGCCCTCGTGTTTGCCTGGTCGCGCGTTCTTCGGGATCTGGAATTCCAATAAACGCCCCTGCGGGGACGCCTTGAGCGGATCCAGGTGTGGGCCGACGGGTGGTAGGTCGAAGCGACGGAGGGGGAGGTCGATCGAGACGGACTCCGGGGACTGCTCGAGGAGCATCGTCACTGCCTCGCCGCGGGCGGCGAAAAGCGAGAGAGACTTCAGCGGTGAGCCGAGTTCGTCGAAGGCCTTGATGGGTGCGGCCGGCTCGCTGACTGGCGGGAGCGGCGGGAGGGTCGCCGGTTTGGTTACGGACGTTGACGTTGTGGCGATAGGCTTGGCCGCTGGCGTTGCGGGTTTGTCATCGAGCCACAGCAGGAAGTAGGGCGCAAACCGCTTCGGCCCCTCGCGGCTTGTCACGTAACGATTGGGGAAGAGGCGGTAGTCGATGGTGTTGCCTTGGCGGGTGTATTCGCTGCCCACGTCATCCATGACGAAGAAACCATGGCTTCGTCCGTCGAGCCGGGCTTGGACGACCTCCGGGCTGATGGGGATGCGTTGCCATTGATTGCCATCGGGCGGCGTGGGGTCGCCGAAGCCCCAGATCGAGCCGCCTTGACCAAGGATCACCGCCGTCAGGTCGGGTCCATGGTCGCCCCAACGCGCCTCGTCTGTCTTCGCCCAACGGAACGAACTTGCGCCTGGTGCTCGAGCGTAGCTGCTGCCTTGCCCTTCGACCCAAGGCTGACCGACGGATGAGACCGTGATGCGTCCGAGGGTTTCTTTTCCCTCGAGGTGCAACGCGAGCACCGCTTTCGTCACGCGCTTGCCTTGAAGTTTGGCTGGGTCGAAATCGATCAGGAAGAACTCTTGGTTGCCTTTGAGCTTCAGTTTACCCGAGCCGCCGTTGTTACCCTCGTTCTCCTTGGGGTAGGAGGAGAGCCAGGTGTCGCGACTGACCTCGACGCGCGTGGGTTCGGCGTAAGCCGGGGTGAGGGCGAGCAACCAGGTGGTCGTCAGGGCGCACAGGGTTAGGGTAAGCCTAGGCATGGGGGTGGCCAAATGTTGGTTGTTCGCCCAAGGGTTGCCAGACGGTTCTGTCTTCCCACGGGTGACCGGCTGTTTAAGGTCGGCCCATGCGCCTGCTCCCCCTGTTGCTCCTCGGACTTGGTTCTTTCGTGGCTCGGGCCGACCTTTTGGAAGCGAACCGCGATTCCGCCGTGGCTCCGACCAAGGACTTCTGGCGGCACGCCAACGCCCGCTGGAACGCCGCGCACCCGCTGGCCGCGGATCGTGCCTCCTTTTATTCCTATGATTGGCAGGAAGACTTCATCCGCCAGGACCTCTTGGAGCTCAACCGTTCGCTGGTGGCTTTGTCGAACCCCACCGAGAAGCAGCGCAAGGTCGCCGACTTCTGGAAGTCGGCCTTGGCCTTCGAGCAGTCCAAATCCGGTCTACCCGCGGGTGTCACGAAAGTTTTGGCGAAACTGGATACGGCGACCACCCCGCAGGACTTCGCCGAACTCGCCGCGGAACTCATGGAGCAAGGGGTTGGCTCGTATCTCGGCATCTACGCTGACCAAGACGCCAGGGACGAAAACAAGGTCGTGCTTTACCTCGGGCAGGCAGGGACATCACTCCCAGAACGGGCTCATTACTTCAGCGAGGAACCGGCGACCAAGAAGGTACGTGACGCATTCCCCGCTTATGTCGCGCGGATGCTGCGGCACCAAGGCTACGCTCCAGCGCGGGCCGAGCAGGCCGGCAAGGACATCTTGGCCTTGGAGACGAAATTCGCCGAGGTTTCCCGTCCACTCGAGGACCTCGAGGATCCCGAGAAGAATTACCATATGATGACCTTGGCCCAGGTCGATGCGCTGACCCCCGGCGTGAGTTGGTCACCTGTCTTGCGCCGACTGAAGGCTCCCGTGGTTGCGCGGATGGTCGTGGGTCAGCCGGAGTTCTTTCAGGGCTTCGCCAAGATCCTCGCCGCGACGCCTCCGCAGACCCTTCGCGATTACCTTCGGTTTCATGCCATGACCGCCTATGCACCCGTCCTTAATGGCGAAACTTCAAGGGATGACTTTGCCTTCACCGGTGTCGTCATTTCAGGCGCCAAACAGCAGCGCAGCCTGGAGGACCGCGCCTTGGCGATGCAGGACCGCACGATTGGCGACCTCGTCGGCGAAGAGTATGTTGCCCGTCGGTTTGGGCCGGCCCAACGGGAGCGCTTCCGTATCGTCTGCGAAGGCGTCCGCTCGGCTTTCGCCCAGCGTCTGGCCGCGAACCCTTGGATGGATGAGCCGACCCGTGCTTGGGCCCTCAAGAAACTCGCCGCCGTCAAGCTGCGCGTCGGTTACACCGATAAGTTCCGCCAGTTCGAAGGCGTTCGCCTAACGCCCGACAACTTGGCGGCGAATGTCTTGGCGGTTGGCCAGTGGGAGGCCGAGCGTGCCTTCGCCCGTCTCGGTGGCGCCCCGGAGCGGGAAGAGTGGGGGATGCGCCCCTACACCGTGAACGCTTATTACAACCCACTCAACAATGAGATCGTGTTGCCGGCGGCGATCCTGTCGGTCCCGGCCTATGCGGGCGACGAGCTCGATGACGCCGTGCTCTATGGCTATATCGCCACGACCATCGGGCACGAGATCACGCACGGCTTCGACGATTCCGGTCGACGCTTCAGCGCGACGGGGCGGATGGAGAATGGTTGGACCCCGGCGACGGAACAGGCCTATGCGGCGCGCTGCGCGCAATTGATCGCACAGTATGACCGGGAGGAGCCACTCAAGGGCATCCGCATCAACGGCAAACAGACCCTCAGCGAGAACATCGCCGACCTTGGTGGGGTGGCCTTGGCCCTCGAGGCTTTCCGGCAGACCGCGGCCTACAAGTCGGGCAAACGCATCGCTGGCCAGACTCCCTTGCAGCGCTTCTTCCTGGCCTATGCGTTCAGCTTTGCCGGCAACATCCGGGACGAACAGCTCGCCACCCGACTCCTCTCTGACACCCATTCTCCCGCGCAGGCCCGCATCAACGTCATCCTCCGTAACATCGACGCCTACCACGAAGCCTTTGGCACCCAGCCCGGCGACCCGATGTACCTAGACCCGAAGGAACGCGTGCGGATCTGGTAAAATCCTTCATTCTATTTAAGAGATCAGCATGACTTCACCGCTTCTTCCGCAACAGATCCGCGAGGCCTTGGTTGGACTCGACGGGTGGGAATATGATGGGGTCAAGGTCTCGAAGGTCTTCAAGTTGAAGGATTTTCCAGCTGCCTTGGTCTTCACGAATCGGGTGGGGGCAGTGGCTGAGCAGCTGAATCATCACCCTGACATCCATCTTTGTTGGAATACGGTGACCTTGGTCCTCACCACGCACGATGCCGGGGTGAAGGTGACGGCGAAGGATATCGCCCTCGCCCACGCGCTCCAAGCGATTCCCTTGTCTGACTGAGCGGCGACCCCTTTGGGGGGTGCTTGCCGTTGAGCCATAAACGCTGCGCGAGTTTGGTCGGCATGGGGGAGCGAAAGGATTGGAGGTTTGTCCATACGTACCTGCCTGCCGAATTGACGCATCCTCTTGGGACGGTATCAAAAGGGCATGCCCCTTGCCACTCACCCCTGGATGGTCGCCGTACTCTTTGGTTTGCTGACCATGTCGTCGACGTCGGGCCACGCGGGGGTGACTCCCGAAGGGGTGAAGGCTATTGAAGGCGCCACGACCAAGCCCGACCCAGTCGAGCAGCCCGCCCACGCCGCTTATCCACGTCCGTTTTCTCGGCCCGGTACGATGGGGAAAGATTACGACACCTGGCGTGATGCGACCGGACCGGATATCGGCGAGACGACCGTGGACATCCGGCGCTTACCGTCACGCGTCGATAACTCCACCCGCCCGCAGTTTCCGCCTATCTACAAACAGAAGGGAGGAGCCTGTGGTCAGTTCACGTCGATCGCCTCGATCTTCACCTACGAAATGAACCTCTTGAATGGCACCGAGGCTAGCACGGAAGCCACGCAGTTCCCGGCTGATTTTTCCTGGAACATGTGTAACGCGGCCAATAGTGCCCAAGGCTCGGAAGCGCATCATGGTTGGGAAACGGCCAAGCACATCGGCATCCCCACCGTCAAAACCTACGGCCGCGTGGAGGGAGACAAGGATAAGATCGGCCTGTGGGCGAATGGTTACGCCATCTGGCGCGAGGCGATGGAGTATCGCGTCGCCGGCTATCGCTATACCCCGACCGCCACCGTCTCCCAGATCAACGAAGCCCGCGGTTGGCTCTTCGACCGCAACCAACCCAAGGCCGGCAAAGCATCCATCGGTGGATTGCTGGCGCTGGATGGACGCATGGGTGAGCTCAAAAAGGTCACGCGGACGATTCCCGAAGGCGATTACCTAGCGGGCGAAGACGTCTGGATCCATTGGGGGCCGAACGGTTATGGGCACGGCATCACTTGTGTGGGCTACGATGACCAGGTCGGGTTTGATGTGAATGGTGATGGCAAAGTGACCAACGATATCGACATCAACGGCGACGGCAAAGTCACCCTTGCCGACCACGAGCGCGGGGCCTTCATCGTGGTCAACTCTTGGGGGAAGACCTGGTCGAAAGACGGTAAAATCTACCTGCTCTACAGCGCGATGGTCGATCCCACTTGGCAGCGCGGCAACTACCTTGGACGGATTGAGGTTACCCGGCATGTTCCCCGCTGCACCTTGAAGCTGAAGCTCGCCTGCAATAAGCGCTCCGACCTGCGGGTGACCATCGGCATCGCCGGCGACAAAGACGCCACGAAGCCCGAGCATGAACTCGCGCCGCAACCCCTCAACGGCTGGCCCCTCTTCGGAAAGCCCAAGAACAACGTCGGCGAAGTCCCCCTCGCTGGACCCGGTGATGAAAGCCCCCTCGAAATCGGCATAGATCTCACCCCCTTGCTCAGTAAGCCAAACGCTAAGACCGCAGGGGAAGGCCGTCTCTTCCTGAGCTTCAGTTGCGATGACAAAAGCGACGCCACCGGC
>Ga0222712_10000234_pt1 | contig 78684 bp, 79 predicted proteins | sample C33_657DmetaG_FD_165043 | JGI IMG/M metagenome (GOLD analysis project Ga0222712, IMG submission 165043) | Estuarine water microbial communities from San Francisco Bay, California, United States - C33_657D | ecosystem: Environmental > Aquatic > Marine > Unclassified | place: USA: California... | reverse complement strand
TCAGCGTCGTTGTCCGGGGCTGCACATTGTTGACCCAGACCCTGATCGCGATGCCCGAGTATTCGCGTCGATCGCTGCACTTGTTGATCGGTTCACTCCAAGGGTGGAGTTGTCTTCTCCTGGATCGCTTGCGTTTCCGACCCTTGGGCCATCTCGCTATTTCGGTGGGGATGAAGCGTTAGCGAAGTTGGTGGCCGCGGACATTGACGATGCATTGGGCTCTTCGGGTTGGTTCGATGCTGTTGGTGTTGGTGTCGCTGATGGTCCCTTTGCCGCAACTCGTGCTGCGGAACTCGCTCTTCGAGAGCCTGATCATGTGCGCGTGATCGCGTCGGGAGAATCGGCGAAATTCCTCGCACCCTTTTCCGTCAGCGTGCTGGGTCGCCCCGAACTTGCTGATGTGCTCCATCGGCTTGGATTGCGTCGACTTGGAGATTTCGCTTCGCTCAACGTTGATGATGTTGTTGCCCGCTTTGGTGCGGAAGGGCGTTTCCTTCACCGGCTTGCCCGTGGTCTCGACGATCACCCGCCTTCGGTTGGACCTCCGCCGCGTTCATTCGATGTTGTGTCGGTTCTTGATCCGCCCGCTGAACGTGTTGACACTGCTGCGTTTGCGGCGCGTGCAGTAGCTGACGACGTACATCAACAACTCTCCGCCGAAGGGTTGGCATGTACTCGGCTCCTTGTCGTCATTGAGACCGATGCGGGTGAACGGCTTGAACGCATATGGCGTCATGAAGGTGCCTTGTCGTCAACAGGAATCGTTGATCGAGTTCGTTGGCAACTCGATGGATGGTTGAACGGGCCAAGTGCGCAACGTCCGAGCGGTGGGGTTTCGAGGTTGTTACTTGTTCCCGATGAAGTCATGCCTGCTCGTGGTCGACAGCAAGGATTCTGGGGCGGCGAGACCGAAGCTGATGAACGTGCCGGTCGAGCGTTGGCGCGTGTCCAGGGGATGTTGGGCGTTGCTGCAGTAACGGTTCCCGAACAACGGGGTGGTCGGGGACCAGCCGATGTTGTGGTGCGCGCGCCATTCATCGGTGTCGATGGCGAACGCAATCAAGGTCGCAAAGCTGTGGCGGATGCGCCGTGGCCTGGTCGAGTTCCTTCGCCATTGCCCACGTTGCTTCCGGTCGATGTCATGCCTATCGATGTGTTCGATGCGATGGGTGTTCCGGTGTGGGTGAGCGGGCGGGGAACATTGAGCGCTGAACCCTCGCGGGTGAGTTTTGATGGCACGTCACGAGGCGGAATCTCAATCCTCGGATGGGCGGGGCCATGGCCGTGTGATGAGCGATGGTGGGATCAACTCACGCATCGTCGCCGAGCTCGTCTGCAGTTGTCGTTGTCTGATGGGCGGGCACTTCTTGTGCAGATTGAACAGGGACGGTGGTCAGTTGAAGCGATCTATGACTGACGCGAGTCCTTGCGGATGTGCGACGATCTACCGATCACAACACTGGGGGCTGGAATGAGTGAAGAAAACGTCGTAGCAATCGCACAGAAGGCGGTCGGGAGTTCCGACACGATCATCGCTGCCGCATGGTTCCAAGCCCGCGGAACATCGGGCGGAACGATGGTGGGGATGCAGGCCGGCGACATGGCGAGTGACATGGTCGGCGGTGGCCTTGCCGGAGCCGTTTTCAGCATCGCTGGCACCGCCATCGGTTACAAGAAGGGCCACAACAGCGGTGGCCTCGTCACCCGAACTGATGACGGCATGGTCATTCATCAGGCTCCCTATTTCTCCCTGATCGCTGTGTCGGAGACGAACATCTACGCCTGGCATGTCGGTCATAAGGCCATGCATCGCACCGCCGGCGAGGTGCTCTTTGCTCTTCCTCGGGCCGAGATCGAGGTCGAGGTGCATGTGCGGGCGACCGTGCGCACCTTTGAGGTGCTCCACGCCTCTGCATCAGAGAAGTGGGAGTTTGAAGGCACCTATCTGGGCTCGCATGTGAAGCCGTTGCTTGATGCATTGAATGCGGTCGAAACCACTGAGCCCTGAGGCCGCAGCGCGTTTCGATGTGCCCGAACCTGTCGAAGGACAGATGTGGCGTAACGTCTGAGTCGACCTCAACGATTACCGACGGGGAGACGGCGCGGCTGGCTTCCCGAATCAGTTTCCGCCCCGTTTCGATCAGAGTCCCCAATGTCCCCACGCCGTCGTCGAGTATTCGCCCTTTGCGTGGCGCTGCTTGTCCTTCTTGTGGGCGGCGGAATCTGGTTCGCTACTCAATCAACTCATCGGTCGACAGCCTCTGATAGTCCGGTTGCAGCCGGGAACCCCACGACCACAACCACCGAGGCCGACGCATCGCTCGCGCCAACTGATCCAGAACCAACGGTGATGCCCGCCGAGCGCGTGGCTCCGGAAGTTGAGGCAGCAATTGCGGCGACAGGCGAGACCGAAGTTCTCGTCGTCTTCGATGCGCAGGTTTCAGGAACTGATGATGAGATGCGCGCGCAGGTGCAAGCGGGCATCGATTCGATCACCGCGTCGTTGCCGGTGGGGAGTTGGTCTGTTGCCGGGGAAACGCCAACTGATCCAGTTGCGAACTTGGTCATTGATGCGAATGCGTTAGCGGTTCTTGAACGACTTGCAGGTATTCAGCGTGTGCAATCTGCGTTGCATGAGTTCTTTCCGGCCGAGGTGTCGAGCACGGAATTGTCGACGAGTGAACTTGGCATCGACGCGAACCTCGACACGATGGGTGCGAGTACACCAACAGTCGGTGCGTGGGCCTCTGGTTTCAAGGGATCAGGAACGACAATTGCTGTTCTTGACACAGGAGTCCAGACCGATCACCCGTTCTTGATGAATGGCACTGTCCAGAAAACAGTCGGTGAAGCCTGTTTCGCTTCAAACCCGGCATACACCTCGCCATGTCCGGGCGGATCAATGGATCCGAGCGAGCCTTCGCGTGTTGGGGCCGGTGCGCCGTGTCCGGTTGACATCGTGACGCAAGGCCAAAAGGAATGTATTCACGGAACGCACGTTGCCGGCATTGCCGTTGGGGGAAACGGAACGGGTAACTCGGGCATCGCGCCGCAAGCCTCACTCATTTCGGTGCAGGTGTTTTCCTACAAGTATTCAACCAACAGAATCAGCGCGAATACCGGTGATATCGACGATGCCCTTCAGTGGCTCTTCAATCATCGCGCGGAGTATCCCGGGCTGACTGCGGTCAATCTCAGTCTTGGCGATGGTCAGCTGTACACGGGATTTTGCGATCTCAGTGAAGCAAGTACGAAAAGCAAAGTGCAGCAGTTGCTCAATGTCGGCATTGTGACGGTGGTTGCATCCGGTAACGAGTCGCGAACGACCGGAGTGTCGGCACCTGCATGTCTGTCGAATGTGGTGGCAGTGTCTGCGCTCACCAGCGGATCGAGCGCAGACGTGCGTGCCTCCTATGCGAACATTGGCCCACAAGTGAATGTCTTTGCTCCTGGCACGCTGACGTCTTCAGTTCCTTGCGACGGAACACTGACGATGTCAGGTACGTCAATGGCCACACCAGCGGTGTCCGGTTCGATAGCGATCCTGCGCCAGGCATCGGTGGGTGCGACGGTTTCGCTGCTAGAAAATTCGGGTGGTCCTGTTGCGGGCTTCACCACGCCGAGTGTGAAACTTGCAGCTGCGATCAGTGGACTACCGCGCGCGCCCGGATCAGTGGCGGGCGTCGCGTCGGGAACTCAGATTGCAATGTCGTGGACTGCCGCCTCGCCCGGTTCGGGAAGCATCACCAGTTACACCGCAACTGCACTGCCCGGCGGTCAGTTTTGTACGACCGCGGGACTCTCCTGCACGGTGACCGGACTTGATCCGACGAAGTCCTATGTCGTGACCGTCAAGGCAACAGGGACTTCAGGAATTGGCCCGGGAGCGCCATCGGCAACAATTGCGATGCCGAACGTGGCGCCAGTGCCGACCGACTACGTTCCGTTGGTTCCGACTCGATTTCTCGACACTCGTTCGGTTGCCTCCGGCGCTCGCACGTTTGACGGGAACGATTTGGGTTGCGGCGCAGTAGGCGCAGGACTCGCGAATGTTCGGACACTTGATGTCGAAGGTCGGGGCGGAATTCCAAGTTCGGGCGTGGATGCAGTTGCAGTGAATGTCACGGTTGTCGCGCCGACAGATTCGAACTACCTCACGGTGTATCCAAGCGGAACAGCGAAGCCGAATGCATCCAACATCAACTTCACCGCGGGCCAGACGATTCCGAATATGGCGATTGTGAAGGTCGGCAACGACGGAAGGATCGCGATCTTCAATGAAGGCGGCTCTACGCAGGTGATCGTTGATGTCGTGGGATGGTTCCCTGACGGTTCTGATTACGCCGGCGCTGATCCCCAGCGATTGTTAGACACCAGATCAAACGCGGAGGGTGGCGGCTCAACGATTGACGGGCTTTACCAAGGCGTCGGCCCATTGGTGCAGCAACAAACAATGCTGCTTCCCGTCGTTGGTCGCGGAACAATCCCAGCATCGGGGGTTGGGGCGGTTGCGCTCAATGTCACGGTGACAGCGCCAACATCGGCGAATTATTTGACTGTCTACCCAAGTGGGGCGCCTCAACCCACTGCGTCGAACCTGAACTTTGCTGCCGGGCAAACCATTGCCAACATGGTCATCGCGAAAGTCGGCAACGACGGCAAGATCGCACTCTTCAACAATTCACTTTCGACGCAGGTGTTGGTCGACGTAGTTGGTTGGTTCCCTTCGGTCTCTGAGTACACGGCGATTGTCCCGCAGCGTTTCCTTGATACGCGCAATTGTTTTATTTGCGTCACTATCGATGGGCAATACCAAGCCGTCGGGCCTTTGGAGCCGGCGGAGGCCTATCCACTGCAGATCACTGGGCGAGGATCCATTCCGTCTTCGGGAGTCGGTTCAGTCGCCTTGAACGTCACAGTTGTTGGTTCAACTGCAAGTAACTATCTCACCGTGTATCCGTTCGGAGCCGCGCAACCAACCGCGTCGAATCTGAACTTCGTCGCTGGTCAGACGATTCCAAACATGGTGATCGTGAAACTTGGAACAGGCGGCAAGATCACGCTCTATAACCGCGATGGATTCACGCCGGTCTTGGTCGACGTTGTCGGCTGGTTCCCTAACTAGGAAACCGATCGCTCGCTACAGCCAGTACCCGAAGACGTCAATGAGGAAATCAGTGGCGCCCGGGCCACCCGCGATCACGGTGACTTGTCGGGCGTTATCAAGCGTGAGGCTCACACCATTCGACTGTGTCTGATTGCTTGTTCCCCAGTTGATGGTCGATGCGCTGATCGTGGTGACACCGCCGGGATTGATGGTGAGGTAGCCGGCATCGACGGTGTTGACGACTGCGACATTCGCGAAGACCGCAGTTGCATTTGCGGGAATGAAGTTCGGATTTGTGACTGCACCGGTGGTGATGTTGCGTTGCGCGGCAACGGAAAGGAGCCGGATGCTGCCTGAGGAAATTGCTCCCGGTGACGGTTGCGCGCAGCGGCTGTCATAGACACGTCCGGGGGTGACGGGGTGATAGGCCCCGGCAGTGGTTGCACCGGAGAGTTGTCGCCATGTTCCCGGGGTTCCGCTGGTGACGCAGTACCAAAGCGCACCGGCGTTATCGACAATGAGCGCGCCTTGGTTGTGTGCAGCGGAACTTGCTACCGGCGCAGGGTTATTGCTTGGCTGAAATTGGACTGTGACGTCAGTTCCCCAGACGGTTGCGCCAGTTGGTCCAGTGAATTTCCCGCCTGTTCCACTGACGGTCGCCCCAGCGGTTCCGAGAACGCCGATTGTTCCGCCGGGCATGGCCTCACCAAAGACACCGATCGCTCCCTGGCCAGCAACGCCGCAGGAATTGGGGTTCTGCGCATCGATTGCTGGATTGTTCGCCGCTGAAGTTGTCGCAACGATCGCCGAACCAGCAATTGATGTCGCCACAAGGCCCGTGCCATTTTGCGCATCGGCCTGAAGGGCAACAGGGTCGCCGCTGAATGATCCCGGAGTTGCGGCGGCTGGTGCCGCTGTCGCAATAGTGGCAAGGCCACCGGCAACTGCGCCTGCGGTCACCGCGCCCGCAGTGCGTAATGCGTGCCGCCTCGAGATGACCTGTGGCGTGGGCTCGGCTGGAGCGTGCTCAGGGTTGGTGGCCTGACGCTCAGACAACGGCACGCGCTTTGGTGCATTCAGTCGTTGCAGGTCGCGGAGTTCGCCGCGTAGTTCGGCGATCTCTCGACGTAGCGCGTCAAGTTCGGTCGTGGACATGGGTCCCACCCCCTGTATGGCGATGGCCCCCGCCATCGGTTTCGGGATCGTAGAACTGAGAAACTGCAAAGGGAAGGGACCGCTTGCTGTATCGAACATATGTTCGATACAATGAACCCATGGGGTCGGAGTCCTATGCAGAACTGCATTGCCATTCTCAGTTCAGTTTCCTCGACGGTGCCAGCACACCCGAAGCGCTGGCCGCCGAGGCAATGCGGCTGGAACTGAGCGCGCTCGCCCTCACCGATCACAACGGGTTTTATGGCGTGGTTCGCTTTGCCGAGGCGGCTCGGGCCGTTGGCCTACCTACCATTTTCGGAGCCGAACTCACCTTGGGGCGCACCGCGCCGCCAGTGGGCGAACCCGACCCAGGTGCAGCAACTGGTGAATCCCATCTCATCGTTCTCGCTCGTGATCCCCGCGGCTATGCGTTGCTGGCGCGGGCACTGAGCGAAGCGCAATTGCGCGGCGAGAAGGGTGCGCCGCGCGCGTCGTTGGCGGAACTTTGTGCACTGGGTGGCACCGCTGCACCAGTGGCCGATCGCAACCATTGGCTTGTGCTCACTGGTTGTCGCAAAGGCGCGGTTACCTCTGCGCTTGAACGTCATGGCCCCTCAGCTGCTGCCGATCAACTTTCGTTGTTGGTCAACACGTTTGGCCGCGACAATCTCGCGGTCGAATTGTGGGATCACGGTCATCCGCTTGATTCGGTGCGCAACGATGCACTCATGCAACTTGCGTTGCGCGCTGATATTGATCTTGTTGCAACAACAAACGCGCATTACGCAACGCCATCAGAGCGTCCACTCGCCACTGCGCTCGCCGCGGTTCGTTCGCGACGCAGCCTCGATGAGATCGACGGCTGGTTGCCCGCTGCTGCCGGTGCACATTTACGTTCCGGTCTCGAACAATCTCGTCGATTTGCGCGTTATCCCGGTGTGGTCGAACGAGCGGGGGAGCTAGGTCGGTCCTGCGCATTCGATCTGAAACTCGTTGCGCCCAACCTTCCGCCTTTTCCTTGCCCCGATGGGCTCGATGAAATGGGGTACCTGCGTCGTCTGACCGAACGCGGAGCCGAACGCCGCTATGGGCCTCGTCACCGTGAACGAGTTGCCGGCGCATGGGCACAGATCGATCACGAACTGGCCATCATTGAACAACTCGGTTTTCCCGGTTACTTCCTCATCGTTCATGACCTCGTCGATTTCTGCCGGCGTAACGACATCTACTGCCAAGGTCGGGGTTCGGCTGCGAACTCGGCGGTGTGTTTCGCGTTGGGTGTCACCAAAGCCGATGCCATCGAGTTGGGGCTGTTATTCGAACGCTTTCTTTCACCCGAGCGTGACGGCCCGCCCGATATCGATATCGATATCGAATCTGGTCGGCGCGAAGAAGTCATTCAGTACGTGTACCAGCGCCATGGTCGTCATTACGCCGCACAGGTCGCGAATGTCATTACCTATCGACCGCGTTCGGCGGTGCGCGATATGGCCAGTGCGCTTGGTTATGCACCCGGTCAAGCCGATGCATGGGCAAAGAATGTCGATCGTTGGGGCTCACTCATCACGCAACTCGAAGACAATGCCGACACTGTCGTACCCGAACCTGATTCCGATGCCATTCCTCCTGCGGTAGTCGAGTTGGCCGCGCAGATCGAACACGCACCGCGCCATCTCGGCATTCACTCCGGCGGCATGGTGCTCTGCGATCGTCCCATCATCGAAGTGTGCCCGGTGGAATGGGCTCGTCGAGAGAATCGCAGCGTTTTGCAATGGGATAAGGATGATTGCGCTGCAGCTGGCTTGGTGAAGTTCGATCTTCTTGGTCTCGGCATGCTCACTGCGTTGCATAACACGGTCGATGCAATTGCCGAGGCCTACGGGTTCGCTATCGACATCGCCGAGGTTCCGCAGGACGATGCTGTTTACGACATGTTGTGTAGTGCCGATTCCGTTGGGGTGTTTCAGGTCGAGAGTCGCGCGCAAATGGCCACGTTGCCTCGGCTCAAACCGCGCAAGTTCTACGACCTTGTGGTTGAAGTTGCGCTCATTCGTCCTGGCCCTATCCAAGGTAATTCGGTGCACCCGTATATCCGGCGGCGCAATGGTCTTGAGAAGGTCACCTATTTGCATCCATTACTTGAACCATCGTTGGCCAAAACTTTGGGCATTCCGCTGTTCCAAGAACAGCTCATGCAGATGGCGATCGATGTTGCCGGTTTCAGTCCGGGCGAGGCCGACCAATTGCGTCAAGCCATGGGCTCGAAGCGAAGTTCAGAACGTATGGAACGGTTACGTGGTCGATTGTTTGAAGGTATGGCCGAACGTGGCATCACCAGCGATATCGCCACTCAGATTTTCGACAAACTCGCGGCATTCGCGAATTTTGGTTTCCCCGAAAGTCATTCGGTGTCATTTGCCTATCTCGTCTATTCGAGTTCGTACCTCAAGCGCTATTTCCCGGCTGCGTTTTGCGCAGGTCTGTTGAACGCGCAACCTATGGGGTTTTATTCTCCCCACACACTGGTAGCCGACGCTCGTCGCCATGGCGTGGTGGTGCGCACTCCTGACCTTGCGGCATCGGGCGTGGGCGCAACGCTTGAATGGGTAGAAGGAAGCGTCGCGACGGCTTCCGATGTTCCGTTCCCCGTTGACGCATTTCCAGTTGGCGGTATCGAGGTTCCTCAGCCTGCAGTGCGTCTTGGGCTGTCATCGGTCCGATCGGTGAGCGACGAACTTGCCGAAATCATCGTTGCTGAACGCGAACTCAACGGTCCATATATGTCGATGACCGATCTCGCACAACGTGTCGATATCGATCGGCCTGCGCTTGAAGCCTTCGCCACGGCCGGAGTGTTTTCGAAGTGCACCGACCGTGAAGGCGTGGCGCTCGATCGTCGTCGTGCATTGTGGGTTGCAGGTGCTGTTGCTGAAACCAGTGCCGATCGTCTTCCCGGGATCGTCACCGGCACCGATGCGCCCACGCTTCCTGGGCTGTCGACACGTGAACTCGCTGGCGCTGATCTTTGGGCCACTGGTGTCTCTCCCGACGGCCACCCAACGCTGTTTGAACGCGAACATCTCGCGTCGCTTGGCGTTCTCACTGCGACGGAATTACGAACTGCTCCGACCGATACCCGCGTGTTGGTTGGGGGAGTTGTCACCCACCGTCAGCGACCATCAACCGCTCACGGCATCACCTTCGTGAATCTCGAAGATGAAACCGGACTGATCAATGTGGTGTGTTCTCCTGGTTTATGGAAGCGCTATCGGCGTGTGGCTCGCGGCGCGCCAGCGTTATTGGTACGAGGTCGTCTTGAACGTGTCGATGGCGTCATCAACGTGGTGGCCGACAAGCTTGAGGTTCTCCCCGTTGTCGGTAGTCACCGGTCGCGTGATTTCCGCTGACTTCTAGAGTCCACCGCCCGTGCGGGTATCGGCCGTACTCTTTGCCGATCAACAACCCTCTCGAGGAGGACTCGAATGCTCGATCAAATGATGGACATGGGCAATTACCATGCGATCGATAACGAAATGTGGAACGGTCTCAACCTTGGACTGCTCATCATCCGTGTCGTCGTTGGTGTCACCCTTGCCACCCACGGCCTGAACAAAATCTTTGGTGGCGGCAAGATCGCCGGCACCGCTGGTTGGTTTGCGTCGATGGGCATGAAGATGCCGAAGGCAAATGCATGGATCGCCGCTCTTACCGAAATCGGTTCGGGTGCACTCTTGGCTCTTGGTTTGCTTACGCCGCTTGCGGCTGCAGGAATGGTCGCCATCATGGTTGTGGCGCTCATCACCACTCACCTCAAGAACGGTTGGTTCATTTTCAATCCGGGTGGCGGCATTGAATACGTCGTCGTGCTCGCAGCAGTCGGAATTGGACTTGCCTGCACCGGTGCGGGCGAATGGTCGATTGATCACGCAGCCGACATTCACTGGGCGGGTGTGCCGAAGGGCCTCATCATCGTGCTCGTTGCCGGTATCGGTGGCGGCCTGTTGCAGCTCGCAACCTTCTGGCGTCCGAAGTCCGTCGCTTCTGCTTGATCTTCTCCAACCGAGAACGACAAGGGCCCGCAGCACGCGCTGCGGGCCCTTTCGTTTTTCTAACGCACTGTCGAGCCAGCGGCGATCAGGGAACGATGACTGCTCGGCCCTGCAACGTTCCGTCGACCATCTTGTTGTAAACCTCGCCGGCGCGGTCGAGTGAATAGGTCTCGGCGTGCACGCGGAAGCCGCCGCTACGTGAAAGCGCAAGCAACTCACCAAGCTCGGTGATGCTTCCCCAGTAGGTGCTTTGCACGCTGCATTCATAGGGGAAGGTGAAGAAGCTGAACGGCAACGTGCCGCCACCGACACCAACCACTGTGAGACGACCAAGTGGCGCGGCAACCGCTGCGGCGAGAGCCAGCGTGTCGTCGTATCCGCAAATGTCGAGAATGACTTCAGCGCCGCGACCGCCGGTGATGCCACGAATTTCCGCTGCGGCGTCGGGACCCATCACCACCGTGTGGTCGGCGCCGAGACCGGCAACAACCTTGAGTGCAGATTCGCGCTGATCAACCGAAATAACCGTTGCGGGTGAGAGTGCTTTGAGGAACTGCACCGCAAGGTGGCCCAGACCTCCGGCGCCAATCACAACAACGAAGGAACCCGGCACAAGAAGCGGAAGGGCCTGTTTGATCGCGTGATATGGCGTGAGGCCTGCATCGGTAAGCGGCGCCGCTTCGGCCGGAGTCATATCGCCCAGCGGAACCAGGTATCGGGCAGCCGGAACAAGGAGGTACTCGGCCATGCCGCCATCGACGCTAAGGCCTGGGCCACTGGCAGAGATATTGAGGCAGTAGTTCTCCATACCCTTGCGGCAGTTGGAGCATTGTCCGCAACCCCACGCGCCATAGACGGCGACGGGTGAACCGATCTCGAGCCCTGGAGTCGGCACGGTGCCCGGACCGAAGGCTTCGATCCATCCGGCGTTTTCATGGCCAAGGGTCATCGGCGTTTCACGAGGTCCGCCAGCGGAGAATTCCATGAGGCTGATATCGCTATGACAGGCACCAGCGCCGCCGATACGAACAAGAACCTGACCAGGGCCGGGATCGGGCTGTGCGACCTCGTTGAGTGCAGTGGTGGCGTCGACCTGAGCCGAACCGCCAACGAGTTGGAAAGCTTTCACATGTGTCCCCTTTACGAAGCGATGGCCTTGTCTATCGCAAAGGAGGTGCTGCTGGCGCCGGTGCGGGTGCGTAGGCTCAATCAGTGGCTCAGGATTATCCACTCGCTTTGCGGGCGTTCGTCTTTTTCGTCGGAGCGGTTGGTCTGATTTGGACGGTCAGATCAGCGATTCGCACCGTGGTTGTACCTCGTGGAGAGCGAGTCGTCCTTACTCGATTGCTGTTCGGTTCGTTTCGAAGCGCGTATCGGACGGCGGCACGACGACACCGCCACGTCGAACGCCGTCACGCGGTGATGTCGAGATATGCACCAATGACGACGATGTTCTTGGCCGGAATTTGGGCGGTTGGGGTCATTGCATCGTTTGCCTGCATGTACTGGGCGCTTACTGATCTTTCGGTTATCTATGCGCTTGAACTCTCAGGCTCGTCATTCACAACGCTGGGTTTCGCATCATCGTCGAGTGAGTCGGTTTTGGGTTTGGTGATCCTCGAAGCAGTGGTGGGGCTCGGCATTGTGGCGTTGTTGATCTCGTATATGCCGACAATTTATGGGCACTTCTCACGTCGCGAGGAATTGGTTCTCAAGTTTGAAGTCATTGCGGGGGCGCCTCCGTCGCCGCAGGTGTTCCTCACTCGATTGCATGCAATCGGGTGGACAGAGAACCACGAGCCACTCTGGGAAAAGTGGGAGGACTGGTTCGAACAGGTCCAAGAAAGTCATACATCGCAGCCGGCATTGCCGTTTCTTCGGAGTCAGAATCCGGAGAACTCGTGGATCACGACAGCAGGGGCGGTGCTCGACACGATCGCCATCGTTGATTCCTCTCTAGATGTTCCACGCGAATTTCAACGAGCGCTCACATTGCGCTCCGGCTTTATGGCACTGCAAGCAATTGCCGAGTTCTATGGCGCACCGATCGTTACTGATCCTTCCTCAACAGATCCAATTTCGGTGAGACGAGAAGAATTCGAAGCGCTTCTTGACGAACTTGTCTCGGCCGGGTTGCCAGTTGCGACCGATCGGGATTCGGCCTGGCAAGATTTTTCGGGTTGGCGGGTCAATTACGACTTGTCACTGTTGTCGCTCTGCGTGCTTTGTGATGCGCCAATTGCGCCGTGGTCCTCAGATCGAAGCAGTTCGTGGATTGCGCCACCAACGTTTTTTCGTCCAAGAGGTTGGCGACTCCTGCGCACGAGTGAAGGACCAACTACATGACTACTCGCTTCGACACTGACACCGCCGTTGAATCGCTCGGAAACGGACGGTACGAAGCCCATCTCGATAGCGGATGGTGGGCGGGGGTCGGACCAAACGGTGGGTACCTCAACGCGATCCTCGTTCATGCCTGTGAAGCGGAGATCAACGACGCGTCGCGAGTCTGTCGATCGTTCACGACTCATTTCTTGGCGCGTGCATCGGAAGGCCCGATTGAACTTGAAGTGGTGACTGAACGTTCTGGGCGGTCGCTTAGTTCGATGCGCGTTTCGATGACACAATCCGGACGAACAATCGCCGTGGCGATCGGCGCTTTTTCAACTGGGCGCGAGGGCCCATCGTTCACTGATGTCGTGATGCCCGAGGTTCCGCGTCCCGAAGAGGTTGTTTCTCCCGGGTATGAGCCGGCAGTTCACGATCTGGCATTTCCCGAAATGGCGAAGCGCTACGAGCAAAAGTGGGTGCTCGGTTCGCGAGCGTTTAGTGGTGGCGACGAAGCGCGAATCGGCGGGTGGATCCGACTTCCCGAACCGCAGCGTGTCGATGGAGCGGTGCTTGCGGCATTTGCCGACGCATGGATGCCAGCGATGTTCAGTCGAGTGAGTGGTCCATGGGGGATTACAACGGTCGACCTCACGGTGCACATTCGGTCATTGCCGCCCATTGATCACGACGGTTGGTGCTTCGTTTTGTTTCACTCAACCGCGAGCCTTGACGGATTCTGCGAAGAAGACGGAATCATCTGGGCAAGCGACGGAACGCTGCTCGCGCACACGCGTCAGTTGATGGCGCTACTTCCAATGGGTTGAACTCAACGCGAATAAGTGCCGCTGATGACCGATGCAGCGGTTGACTTCGCAATTGCTGCGTTGACATCGGCAAAGGTTGCGCTCGTGGTGAGCCCTGATGGTGCGGAAAGCGCATACAGCGCGAACTCATACGTGTTTGATCCAGTGCTCGGACATGGTCCCGACCACCGGGGCGTGCCGGAACTATTCGTGATCTGGATCGCTCCGGTTGGCACCCCACCTTGTGGGATCGACACTGTTGCTGGCCCAATGCCCGCCAGTAACCACAATGATTGATCCGGAATGTTTTGGTTCGTCACAACGAAAACGAGTTCGGTGGTTCCGGCGGGGACGCCACCAATTGTGAATGGCGGCGAGGTGTTGACGCCATCGCACGTAAATGGCTTCGGAATGGATTGACCGGTTTTCCACGCGGTGGTCATCAACGTGAATGCCGTTGAGCGAATCTGTGCACCAGCAGTGGTGTTCGTGGCGCCGGAATTGGCGGGGACGGTGGATCCAGCATTCTTGCGGGCGGGGGCAGTGGCACCTGGCTTGGGATCTTGCAGAGTGCGTCCGCTTGTTCCGCACGCAGCAACCGCAAGAGTGAATACAGCGATGACGAGGAGCATGAGACTGCGGCGGCGGATTTTCGAAGCGCTGCGTGCGGGAGAAGTCTCGGTCATCGGGTTGAGACTACGCGTGTCGGACATTGGCGCGGTGCCGCCCCCTTCTTGGACCGGTAGCGTGCGGCAATGGCTGACCGCTGTCTGCTCTCAATTCATGCTCATCCCGACGACGAAGCCTCTAAGGGTGCATCGACCGTTGCCAAGTACAAGACCGAAGGTGTGCGGGCTGTTCTCGTCACCTGCACCGGTGGGGAAGAGGGCGACATCCTCAACCCCGTGATGGATCGCCCCGAGATCAGAGCCGATCTTGCGGCGGTTCGTAAGCGTGAACTCGAGGTGGCGTCGGCACTCATTGGCTATGACGAAGTTGTGATGCTCGGCTATCGGGATTCGGGAATGCCTGAAACTGAGGCCAACGCCCGTCCCGAAGCGTTTGCCAACGCGGATTTCGACGAAGCTGTTGCTCGGCTTGTGGAGATTATTCGTCGCGAATGCCCACAGGTGATCCTTACCTACGGAGACGATCAGCAGGGATACCCGCACCCGGACCATTTGCGAGTCCATGACATTTCATTGCCGGCCTTCGATCTTGCGGGAGATCCGAGCTATCGCCCGGATCTCGGTGAACCCTTCACGCCACTTAAGATGTATTACTCAGTGTGGTCAAGAGCGCGAGTCGAGGCGACGCATAACAAGTTTGTGGAACTTGGCCTTGAGTCGCCGTTTTCCGAAGATTGGTTCACGAGGCCAAACCAAGATGATCGAGTGACCACAACGATCGACATCGGCCCTTGGTTCGACGTGCGGCTCGAAGCGCTTTTGGCACATGAAACCCAGGTCGACCCCGATTCGGCATTTTGGTTTGGGCTTCCGCGTGAAATCGCCCGCTCCGTTCACCCTTATGAGGACTACATTCTCGCCCATTCCCGAGTGGAGACGCTGTTGCCCGAGACCGATCTCTTTGCAGGAATTTTTTGAGATGACTTGGCCTGATACCCCACCTACGCAACCGCCGGCCCAACCTCCGACTCAGCCACCGATTGAGCCACGGTCTCAGGCGGCTGTTCCATCGGCGAGTTCTGGATCCGTTGCGGTTGAAGCGACCTCGCGCACGACACCTTCAGGTGCGTCAGCGGTCACTCAACCACGTCGCGCCCGAGTGGTCATCGGAATTGTTATGTTGTTCCTCGCCGGGTTTTCAGCAGTGTTTGGCGTTGCATCGTTCTCAACAGCCCAAGCCATCCTCGACGAAGACACATGGGTTGCAACGAGCAAGGCAATTGTCAACAATCCGCAGGTGCAAGATGATGTTGCACGAGCTATCGCAACACAGATTGTCACCGTTGTTGGTGTCGACGACATCGTTGGTGGAGTGCTCCCTGGTCCTCTCAGCGGATTTTCGGGAACCGTCACCGACAAGGTCACTGATGTCATCGCGCTCGCAGCAGTGCAAGTCGTAAAGACCGATGCATTTGTGAGCGTCTGGGAAGCGGCGGTTCGTGCAACGCATGATGAATTCGTTCATGCAGTCGACGGAAGTAATCGGTTCGTGAGCATCGATTCGCAGGGACTATCGCTTGACCTTGGTTCCTCTCTTTCAGAAATCAACAATCAACTTGATCAGCGCGGCATTCATATTCTCGACAACGTGAATCTCGCTTCGATTGACGTGAAGCTTCAGTTAGTCGATGCACCCGGCCTTGAACGAATTCGTACGTGGGTACGGGTCCTCCGTGTGGGTTCGATCGTGTTCCCTGCGGTTGCAGTTGTCGTCGCCATTGGCGGTCTACTGATCGCGCGCCGTCGCTGGCTTGCAGTGATTGCTGGTGCGGTTGGTGCATTTGTCGGGGCGGGAATTATTGCGTTCATGGCCTCTAGCGGACGTGAACGTGCGATCGAGCACATCGCCGGCGGCGTACTTGGAATCTCGTCCGCCGGAGTGATCGTCGATGAAGTGCTGTCTGGACTCGATAGAGCGCTTCTCGTCAGTTGCGCGGTCGCTGCTGTGGTCCTTGTCGTGGCAGTGATTGCAACCATCCTCGCATCGCGTGGCCGCTCGGCATCTCCGGACGATGCAGTGGCTCCAGAAGCGTGATCGAACTCACTCCTTGGGGTGCAGATCGAGTCGACGACCTCGTCGATTTGATGTTGCGCGTCGCAGCCGAAGAGGACCTCACTCCCGATGAACTTCTGACTGGATGTCATGAACGTTCTGGAATCGTGATGGCGACTCCCGATGGAGAGTCGGTGGTGGCGGTCGGTGTTGATCGAGATATCGATGGCGAGTTAGTCGCAGCAATTCGCTTGATTGCTGTGGGTCCGAGCGTGCAGCGCATCGGCCGGGGCACAGACCTTTTGCAACACGCGGAAACCTGGGCCGCCGAGCGCGGAGCACGACGAATCGTCGTCGGCGGCGTTCTTCCGTTTTCGCTCTGGCCAGGTGTTCCGGTTGAGTCACCTATTGCTTCGCTCTGTAGCGCACGAGGGTACGAGACTCACGAGTTTTGGCAGTCATTCGAAGTTGCAACCTCGTTTCGCGCGCAACCACCGGAAGGCATCGTGGTCCGTCGCGCCGTTCATGACGAGGACGTCACCAGGGTGTTGCTCGCCGCTACCTCGGGTTGGCCTCGTATCGCCGACGAAATTGCCCGAGCTCTTGAACACGGAACCTGTCACGTAGCGCTGAAAGGTCAGTCTGACCCCGTCGTTGTTGGAATCGGATGTCATTCCATAACGAGGGCCGGTTGGACTGGCCCGCTCATCGTTGATGAATCTGCCCGTCGGCGCGGAATCGGCCAAGCATTACTTGGGCAGATCTGCCGGGACTTGATGATCGCTGAATTCGACAAAGTTATCGTCGCTGATTTGCCTGACGATGCTGCGCGTTCGTTTGTTGAATCGTCAGGAGCGGTTGCGACAACGCGTTATCAGCGCATGTCGAAGCAACTCTGACTATTGCCTTTAGCCCGCGCGTTGGAGCTCTCGAAGTTCGCGGTAGCCGAGAAGGACAGCACCGGATCGTTCGAGCATGGTGCGCAGGCGAGAGTCGTGGCACACAAGATGCAGATCATCGACGCGAGATGCCCAGTCGGTGCCTATCGCACGCAACTCAGGCGTGTCGGTTGCGGGATGCACGTACATCTCCGTTACTCCGGGGCGAAGTTCGAAGACAGCCTTTTCAATGACGCGTCTGCTTCCGACACCGTTGACGTACAGGAAGTGATCAGGCGAAATGATTCCTTCCTCGGCAGCTAGTCGGCGGAACGGAAATCCGATACTGCGTTCGGTTGATGCGCCTGACAGTCGCAAGGGAAGTCCGAACTCAACGGCGAGATCGAGATAGACATCAAAAAACTCGGGGCGCAGCTGTAGCGCTCCCATGTGGGAATCGAGGTGGCTGACATCGAAGCCCCAAAGAATGGCGCGCTCAACCTGTGCTCGACATTCGCGCCGAACTTCGTCGAGATCAGCGTGGTCCCAGAGGTCGGCAACGGTGCGGGGAAAGCCACCGTCACCATCAAGCAATGACGGCGCATGAGTAATTGGTCCCCAGCGGTAGCGCTCGAATTCTGCATTGAGAGTCAGGTGAACGCCGATGTCCTCACCGCGGAAGTCTGAAGCGGCTTCACGAGCCCAAGCGCACGGGACCATGAGCGTGGCGCTGGTGCAAACACCTTGGCGAAGCGACTCGTAGGTGCCGGTGTTTGAGGCATGGCACAAGCCGAGGTCGTCACTATTGATGATGACTATTCGGGCATCCGCGGCGTAGCCCAAGCGTTCGGCAAGTGTCGTCACGGGTGTCACGGTATCGCCCGAGCCCGCTCAGGTCCTCATGAGGCAGGTTTGTCAGGGCCACCGCAGGCAGCCCACAGTCCTAGGGGAGCGGCTTTGGCTCCGTTCATTGCGGCCCGAAGCTCGTCAGCATGGGCGGTGTTGGGGGCAATCGACAGGATGTCGGCATAGCCGGAGGCCACGAGGTCGAGGTTGATGAAGTGTCCATCGGAGGCACGCCAGACATACGCCAGTAGGCGGTTGTAGACATCGCGCTCTTCGGTGTCGAGTTCGAGGCGGACGATGGTGCCTCGGGGGAGAAGTTGTTTGGTGTGATCGCTGGCTTCTCGTCCGAAACATTGCACGGGTTTGCGTGGATCTTTGGTTTCGGGAGTGTCGATACCGAGGAGACGAACTCGCTGGCGTTTGTAACCAATGCGTACATCGATCGTGTCGCCGTCGATCACACTAATCACGGTTGGTTCTGCTGCATAGGGCGTTGCGCTGTGACGTGCGACGGTGTGAGTACGAACACAAAGAGGGTTATTGATCCGGCGAAGAGGAACACGCCCATGGCGCCGATAAGTGCAATGAAGGTGGCAGAGCTGCGTCGACGCGCATTGGATCGTTCGAGTTTCGAACGAGTACGTGGTGCTGGGTGAGCCGAGCGTGCGTTCGTTGCCATTGGGACCTCGACGTTGAGGGGGGTTTCGGCTGCGTACGCGGCGATTGCGTGACCTTAGAAGGTGGGTGCGTCACGCGAAAGAGCCCCGACCCAAGGTCGAGGCTCTTTTCTACAAATTGAATCGTTGGACTCGTTGTCCGCCGAAGGTGTGTACCGATTAGATCCGTTCGATGAGTGTACCGGTGCCGAGTCCGCCACCACAGCACATCGTGACGATCGCACGCTTGCCACCAGTGCGCTGAAGTTCGTGCACGGCTTTGGTGATGAGGATGGAACCGGTGCCACCAAGTGGGTGGCCAAGCGCAATCGCTCCACCGTTGGGGTTCACTCGTTCGAGATCGCCATCGAGTTCGCGGGCCCAAGCCAGAACGACAGAAGCAAATGCTTCATTGATTTCAAACAGGTCAATGTCATTGACCGAAAGGTTGTTGCGTTCGAGGAGATGCTGTGTGGCATCGATCGGGCCGGTGAGCATGAGCACTGGGTCGACGCCAACAAGGCAGGTGTCGACAATGCGGGCGATTGGGTTGAGACCAAGTTCCTTGGCCTTCTCTGGCGTCATGAGAAGCACGGCGCCAGCACCATCGGAAATTTGCGATGCGTTGCCAGCGGTGTGCACGCCGTCTTCACCGAACACGGGCTTGAGGCCGGCGAGGCTTTCGATGGTGGTGTCGCGCAGGCCTTCATCGCGTGCAACGTGGTGGGTGGTACCAGACGGCTTTCCGTCTTCACCGAGGTCGGGAGCATCAACGGGAACGATCTGGGTTGCGAAACGATCCTCGGCCCAGGCGCGTGCGCCGCGCTCTTGTGACGACAGGCCAAGGGCATCGGTGTCTTCTCGAGTGATGTCCCACTTCTTTGCGATGCGCTCGGCGCCATCGAACTGAGAGGTGTATTCGTACTGCGGGAAGTACGACTTCGGAATGGGTGAGCCCATATCGAGTCCCTTGGCAACGTTCGAGCCGATCGGAACCTTGCTCATTACTTCGACGCCACCAGCGACGGCGCTGTCGATGACGCCAGCGGCGATAAGCGCGTAGGCGATATCGACGGCTTGTTGGCTCGACCCACACTGCGTATCGACGGTGGTTGCGGCGACCTCAAGAGGAAGCCCAGCGGTCAGCCACGCAGTGCGGGTGATGTTGAACGCTTGCTGGCCAATTTGGCTCACACATCCGCCCACGACCTGACCGACCTGCGCCGGGTCCATACCCGTGCGGTCGAACAGCGCCTTGAATGGCACGGCAAGAAGGTCAGCCGAATGCATCGAGGACAATGCCCCGTTACGACGGCCAACAGGGGTACGGACGGCATCGACAATCACGACTTCACGCATGAGCCGATCCTATGCCGTGTTGCTGGGGCAAGGTCCGGGCCTTCGCGTAATAGTTCGCTCTAGTATCGGAAATTCGTTGATTTGGACTTTGGGGGAACCATGAACGCCGACCACGAGTTGGACTGCAACTACGACCGCACGGAGCAATTGGCTCGTCGAATCGACGAGTTGGCGCGAGAACTTGATGCACTGAAGTCTGAACTCCAGCGTGGGCCGCTCAGCGTTGATGGAGCGCGGCCGACGGCGGATGTCACCGCAGCCAGTGCGACCTCGGTTGCAGAAGCGGGCAGTGATGTGGTCGAGGGGACTGAGCATGCCTCGATGTCGCGACGTCACGCATTGCGCGCCGCGGGTGTTCTCGCCGCCGGTGCTGTTGCAGGTGGAGCGGGAATCATTGCCACGGCATCTCCTGCTGCAGCTGCGCAAGGAAATTTCTTTGGTGGGAGTCCTGCGGTGATCGCAAATGGTGGCGCCGGAGCAAGTGCCATCGGTGTTGATGCTCAGGTGCAAGGAACGAATGCTCGCGCGGTGCAAGGCACGTCAACGGGAAATGACGGCGTCGGTGTTTATGGCGAAGGACCAGCGGCCGGCATTTCCGGGTATTCGACGAATGGGCAGGGCGTGTATGCAGCGTCTGCGACCTCCCATGCTCTCTTTGCTGACATGCAAGAGTTGTACCCGACGGGAATTGCCTTGGCTGGCGTGTATGGCCGGGGGACGAACGGAATTGGCGTGACCGGCGTTGGCCGGATCGGAATGCGCGCCTCGGGAGACGTCGCAGGAGTACAAGCCACAGCAAATGAAATCGGATACCCGGCGATTGAGGCCCGAGGCGATGTCGGCGTTTCAGTTGGCACCACACGAACAGCATTTCGCTTCGATAACACCGCGACGTCGCCGCTCACCTCCGGCGGCACCTACGAAACTCGCGACATCGTCGTTGATAGTGCTGGTGTGATCTGGTTCTGCGTGGCCGGCGGAACACCCGGAACATGGCGGATGCTTTCGGGTCCTTCGACTGCCGGCGCGTTCACGCCAGTGACGCCGGCTCGTGTGTATGACTCGCGGCTCGCCACGTACGCGCAAAATGGCGTTCTCGGCAGCGGACAGAACCGCACCATTTCGGTGGCGAACTCCTACAACGTCAATGGCGTGCAAGTGACCGCAAACTTTGTGCCAGTAGGTGCGACCGCAGTGTTTGCGAACGTGACTGTGGTGGACACCGTCGGCGCCGGGTACCTCGCAGTGAATCCGGGTGGAACGACTGTGGTGTCTGCGTCGACGATTAACTGGAGCGAGTCGGGTCAGGTTTTGGCCAACGGTGTCACTCTCACGCTCAATGGCACACGGCAGATCTCGGTGATCAACGGCAGTGGTGGTTCCACGCAGTTCATCATTGACGTGCTGGGCTACTACCGCTAGGTGACGCGGCAGGCGGCCTAGGCCGCTGTTGCGTGATTGTGCAGTTCGAGGGTTGGCGGCGCATCGTGTGAGGCCAATGCCGCCGCAAGCGCGGCACGAGCCTGTGCGATGCCGGCCAAGGCACGTTGTCGGGTGGCGTCATCGAGCTGCCACGAGGCAGGCCCCTCGGGGAGGCGATGGACACCGCTGGTGTGGAGAGTGGGTCGCTTCTTCATAGGAGTGAGTGTGCCGATGGGGTGTGACAGTGGAGGTAAAGAACCGCAGGCCATCTACGATCGTTCCGGTGGATGCAAAGGAATGGCTGGGACTCCAGCCCACGCACAACCCCATGCGCTGGTATTTGCCTGTCACCGAGGGCATTTGCAGTGGTCTCGGCACGCTCTTTGGCGGTTGTGGCCTCGGTGCAGCAATCGATGCCCTTGAGCGGGTGACCGAGAGGCCTGTGGTGTGGGCCTGCGCTCAGTACATCAACTACACGAAACCGCCATCTGTGGTTGATCTCGATCTTCGGATCGATGCGGCTGGTCGCACGACAACCCAGGCCCGGGTGACCGGGCAGGTCGGCGATACGACGATTTTCATTGTGAATGCCTCGCTCGGCAGTCGTGACATGGCCGAAGAAGGCCAATGGATCACCGCACCGGAGGTGCCTCGTCCGGAAGAGTGTCCTCCGCGCCAACTTCGGTTCGATCCGGGCAACTCCATTTCCAGCCGACTCGATATGCGCATGGCCATCGATGAACCCGGCACAGGACGCACGGCCTTCTGGGTGCGCATGCCCGAGATCCTCGAAACCTCCGCGGCCTCGCTCGCTGTGCTTGGAGATTTCGTTCCGATGGGCCTCGGTATGGCCGTCACTTCCGAAATCAACTCAAACAGTCTCGACAACACCATTCGGGTGATGAACATTGTGCCCACCAAATGGGTGCTCGCCGATGTCCGTATCGAAGCAGTAGCGCGAGGATTCGGCCACGGACACATTTACCTGTGGGCCGAAGACGGAACGCTCATGGCAACGGCAAGTCAGTCAGCGATGATCCGTCCTTGGAAGGGGATGTGATGGAGCCCTATCGTGGGTATGGCATCACCATCCCGTTTGATCGCGTTCCGTTGCACGCGCAACGTGACCGCATCGCTGAACTCGCAGACCTTGGCTACACCGATGCGTGGTCGGCCGAAACTGATGGCACTGATGCGTTTACGCCGTTGGCGTTGACCTCGCAGTGGGCGCCGTCGTTGCGTCTCGGCACCGCAATCGTTCCGGTTTTCACTCGTGGTCCCGCTGTCATTGCGCAAAGCGCGTTGGCAATGGCGCAAGCTGCGCCCGGTCGATTCGTGCTCGGTCTCGGAACCTCTTCCGATGTCATCGTGGGTCGATGGAACGGGATCGCCTTTGATGAGCCGTATAAGCGAGTGCGGGACACCGTGCAGTTTCTTCGTGCCGCGTTCACGGGCGAAAAAGTCACCGAAACCTATGACACCTTCGCGATTCGTGGTTTCAAGCTCAGCACAGTTCCGGAACAACGTGTGCCGATTCTGATAGCTGCGCTTCGCGAGGGAATGTTGAATCTCGCTGGTCGCGAAGGCGATGGCGCAATCATCAACTGGCTGTCGGCCGACGACGTCGCTCGTGTTGCGCCAATTGTGAAAGCGCACGGAGAAGACAAAGAAATCGTTGCTCGAATCTTTGTCGTACCTTCCGAGGACACCGACACAGTGCGCGCGCAAGCGAAGTTTGCGATTGCGGCCTATTTGAACGTTCCGGTGTACGCGGCATTTCACGAGTGGTTAGGTCGTGGACCACAACTACAGGGGATGTGGGACGCATGGAAGGCGGGCGATCGTGCTGCTGCACTCGCGGCGATTCCCGATGAGGTTGTCGATCAGTTGATCGTGCACGGTTCCTATGAGCAGTGTCGTGCGCATATCCAGCGCTATATCGACAATGGCGTTACAACGCCCGCGCTTGCAGTTCTGGGAATGGCCGGAGTCGATACTGAAGAAGCAGTGCGGCAACTCACACCGCGATAGAGCCTTCGAGACCTAGAGCAGTTTGAGTTGCTCGGTGCGCTCCGCCCATTCGGTAAGAGGTACCCACATCACGCCACCACGAGGGCCGCGATCTTTGACCTCAACTGCGTCGAGGGGCATGGCGCGCATGGCGCCCTTGGAATCGCACACGCCGAGGCTGCCGTCGGCTTCGCGTCGGGTGACGGTGCCGTCTTTCCAGCGTTCGGTGTCGCGCCGGCGGAATCGGACAGATGAACCGGGGGCAAGACCGATTTCGCTCAGTCCGTCGGCAGGAAACGGATCGGGAGCTTCGGCCTTCTTGCCTTTGGGTCGACGAACAGGAGGCATCGTTAGAACCGACCTGCGGCGGCAGTGATGGTGTCGGAAATGACACCCATGCGATCGGCACCCCACGGCATTGGCATGACGACGGGGACCTCGACGCCAGCATCGACATATGACTCCACCGTTGCGTGCACATGAGCGGCGTCGCCAAGAACGTCGATGGCGTCGACCATGCGATCGGAGACTGCGGCAAGTGCCGCTTCACGATTGCCGGCGGCATGTGCTTCACGAACCAGTGCGACTTCGTCGGCGAAACCGGCACGGATGAAATTGTCGGCGTAGGCATCGACAACGATGTAGGAGAAGAGATCTTTCCGTGCGAGATCGCGATGCGGCTCGGGGTCGGTGACACCGACGTGCACGTAGGCGTACACCGTTGCGTCGCCACCTGCGCGTACTTGTTCTACCGACCATGGGATATGTGAAGCGGGCAGGTAGTTGAGTAACACGCCGTCGGCGAGTTCGCCGGCAAGTTTCAACATGAGCGGGTTCAGCGCGGCGAGGATGATCTTCGGGCGCCTTTCGCCAAGACGAACACCCAGACGAAAACCCTTCACGGTGTGAAAGTCGCCAGCGAAGTCGACTTTTTCTCCGCTGAGACACAACCGCAGCAACGTGAGTTCTTCACGAATGCGTGCCAGCGGACGGTCGCCGTACTCGGCCCCGTGCCAGCGGCTGACGACGGTAGGGGAAGAGACGCCGATGCCGAGGAGAATGTCGCGATCTGGATGCAAAGCCTGGAGGGTCGCCGCCCCCATTGCGGTGACACCCGGTGTTCGGAGCTGCGTGGCGAGCACTCCGGTACCGAGGCTGAGTTCAGGCCGAGCAGCACCGATTGCGGCCAAGGTGGAGAACGCTTCAAGGCCAGTTGTTTCGGCAACCCAAAACGACGAATAGCCCGCATCGACTGCCCAATCGGCGGCGGTGAACCCTGCTGAGGGACCGAGACCGGCGAAACTGGCGAAGGTGAGTCCCAGTGGGTGGGATGGAGCGGCGCTCATGGCCGATGACGCTAGTGCGGGCCGCTGACAGTGCTGAACGGGTTGTCGAGACGAGTGAGTCGCAAATGTTGCTCCAACATGTCATGCGGAAATCTTGCTCAGAAATCTTCGTATTGACCCACGCGTCGCACACAATGGCCTCTACGATGCGTTAGTAACCGCAGTGGCACATGAACTACCGCAACCAGAGGAACCCTCCAACGGAAGCGAATCTCAACCGCCGGCTACGACAGGAGAAACACATGGCTGAAACCCAAGAGATGGACGCACTCGCCGAGGCACTCTCGATCATTGATCGTGCTTTGGGAGAAATGCTCCACCGTGAATTGGTCAGCACCAACGAGGTCGCCGATCTCCTGCTCGACATCCGGTCACTGGTTGCCTCCGAGGCCGCTGTACTCGTTCAGAGCTGAACCTTTTTGGGCCACGTGCCCAGAAGGATCACCACAATCTTTTCCACGATGCGCGGCCTTCGGGCCGCGCATCGTCGCGTGTGAGGCGGATATCAGCGTTTGAAGTGGATCGCTGGGTTTCAGCGATCGAGGCTTGTGTGCTTGAACTCGTTGAGCGAGGGCCATTGCCCCAACATCTCAACGATTCGTTCCACCGACCGTCGGGCATCTGCCGCATCGACGGGAAGTTCCATGAGCCGAACGAATGCGGCATGTTCGTCAGTCATGAACGTGGGAACACCCCACACATCGAGGTCACGAGCCGCAGCAGTGTGCTCGTCGCGGATTGTAGCCAATGGGCCTCCGGTTGCGATCTCGGCAAAGACCGGATCAGGGTCGAAGTCGTTGGCCTCGAAGAGTGATCGGAGCACGGATTCATCGCGAAGTTGTGCGCCTTCGGCATGGCGGGCTTCGAATAGCGCTCGATGCAGAAGTGGGAATCGAACGGGATGGTTGTCGCGAACCACAACCGCGGCCTGAAGTGCCAGGAGGCCGGTGTCGTCCTGGGGGCGCTCCCAAATCGGCGCTTCGCCTTCTTCGATATGAACCTGGCCGAGTGAGAACGGTACGAACCGCACGTTCCAGTCAGCACCGTCGAGGATGCCCTCGACCACATGGGCGTGGACGATGCGTGCGAAGGGGCAGCGGTAATCCCAAGTGATGCCGAACTGAAGAGTCATGGTGATGGTCAACCGTTTCGTGAGTGTGGGTCGCCCAACGGGCGGTGTGGTGCCTAGCGGCGGCGATAGAGCGGGAACACTTTGCGCGCGATGACACCGAGACCGAGGCCGACGGCAAGGCCACCAGCGACATCGGACGCATGATGGATGCGCACATGGATGCGACTCACGGCGACGAGGCCGCCGAGGCTGAAAAGCGCGACCTTTGTTGGCGTTGAGGTCTTCTGGGCCAACAACACGCCAGCGACCATTGCGGTGCTTGAGTGCCCGCTGGGGAAACTGGTGGAGAGCGGAATCCGCAGTCGGTGGGGACGGGGCTCTTGGATGACTGGACGCTCTCGCTTGAACTGGGTCTTAACGATGCCGTTGATGATGACCGATTCAGCGGCGAGGATCGCAGTGAGACGCCATGCCGCGCGCGCATCTTCTTCGGATTTGAGTCCACGGAGAAACGCAAGGAGAACCCAGATGAGTCCAAAGTCGCCCAGTTCTGTGAGCGCATAAATGATTCGATCGGTGGGCTCCGTTCCGCGAAAGCGATCGAAGAACTGATCGACACGGTGATCGAAGCGATCAACCGCGCTCAATTGGTGCGGAGGATCAAGTTCATGATGAGGCAGATGCAGGCCCGGATGCTCCGCCGCCAACTTCTCGATAGCGGCGTCGATGATTCCTTCGGGAGGTAGTTGCTCGGTCTCTTCAGGGCTCGTCACAGGGGACGATGCTAGGGGAGGAGCGAACCCGCTCGTTCAGGGCTGGCTGAAACCGTTCAGCCGAACGGGTCGTTCCACGCCCTCAAAGGCTTTACGGGCATCTTCGGGGTTGCCACCAAATTCGGGACACCACTGTTGATAGGAGCACCAAGAACAAAGCTTGGACTTCTTCGGCCGAAAATCATTGCGCTCACAAGCGGTTTCGATTGCTGACCAAATCGAGGTGACTTTGCGCTCAATCTGGCGAGTTGATTGTTCGGTGGGAGTGGTTTCAACGATGGTTGGTGTGCCGCCGAGATAAATCAATTGCACCTTCCCGGGACGCTCACCGTAATTCTGTTCGCACAAATAGGCATAGATGTGAACGCCGGTGAGACGCGACTGCTGGTAGCCCTCGGCAGGGGCTTTACCAGTTTTGTAATCACTTACGACGAGCAGACCATTGGCATCGCGCTCGAGTCGGTCGATGATGCCGCGCAATGTGACGCTGGAGCCGCTCTTGACTGGTAACTGATGTTCGACATGAAGTTCGAGTCCGATGGGTTCGATGCTCGTGGGATCTTCAATGTCGAAGTACTTCTGAACGAGCGTGTCGGCGTCGCGAAAAAACAGCGCCTGCTCGTCAGCGTTGAGCGCGAGTTCTTCCCATTCGGGATCGGTGGCGAGTTCTGTTGATGCATCGGCAAGACATGTCACGGCAGCGTCGAGTGTGCGTTCTGTTGCATCGAGCGCGAGCAGCCGCTCGAGCGCGGCGTGAACCAACGTGCCCTTAACTGTCGCGATTGTTGGCGGCTGCGGGATTTTGTCGATGGCAGAGAAACGAAACGACAGCGCGCAATCGGTAAAGCTTGAGACCTTTGACGGCGAAAGTGACGTGGGAAGTTCCAGGGCCATGACCGGCAGGCTACGCAGCGCAAGCGACAGTCGCTGCGATCAGCGTCATTTGACGTGAGAAAACGCCTCAAGAATTGAGCCTGCGATGGTTGCAGGATCTTCGAGGGGGCCGAAGTGGGCGAGGTCGGGAAACGATGCAACCGAACCTTGCGGCAGCGCGTCGGCGATGGGACGACCAAAAATCGCAGGAACGGTGTCCTCAACGCCCATCGCAATAGTGACGGGGCATGTCACCTCGTGGAGTGCGGCAAATGCATGATGCGACATTCCGTAGGCATAGACCTCGGCTTCATTTGCCGGCAAACATTTCAGTGAAACGGTTCCGTCGGCGTTCGTCGCAAAGCCGTGGTCGACGTACACGCGGAGAACCTCGGGGTGCAGCGTATTGAACGGCGGCTTCGACGCGTAGTTGTCATACGCCTCGTCGAACGACGCAAACGTGTCGCGTCGCCGGCGGGCACCATTCGAAAGCGGGTTGTCGGGGTTGTGGCCGGTGACGAAGTCGGTTGGGACGACGACTGGCTCAAACAAATAAAGCGCACTGAATGTCCCGGGGCGCGCCTGCTCAGCAAGGAGGAGCGACGCCGCGCCTTTTGAGTGTCCAACACCGAATGGTTTTGTGAGTCCAAGGGAATCGACGACTGACAGCACGTCGTCGGCGAACCCGTACCACTCAAGTGGCCGCTGGTCGGGTGCATCGGAATCTCCATGGGCCCGCATATCGATGGACCACCGATGGAATCCAGAAAGTTGCGCGGCGAGCGGCTCCCAGACTCGACCATGAAATCCGGTGGCGTGAGCGAGGAGGAGGGGCGGGCCCTCACCACCAAGGTCGTGAACCTTGATTTCGACGCCATCAGTGGAGGGAATTCGCATCCCGACATCCTGCCTCTACGGTGTTCGGAATGGCGCCTGATTCTCCAGATTTCTCCGCTGCTGGTGATGACCGGTGGTCCGACGATGCAGGTGCTGATCCAATCAAGGCATCGGTACTTGAGGTGAATCGCGCGTTTTACGATGCGTTCGAAGCATCCGATCTCAACGCAATGTCTGATCTTTGGGTCCACGAAGATCGTTCGCTGTGCGTGCACCCGGGCTGGACCGCCCTACGGGGTTGGGCGTCGATCGCGTCGAGTTGGGCCGCAATGTTCGATGGTCCGCAGCACATTCAGTTCATCGTGACCGACGAACACGTGTCTGTGAATGGCAACGTTGCGTGGGTGTCGTGCGACGAAAACCTGCTGACCCTAGGAGCGAGCGCGACAGTCAACGCTCTCAATGTGTTCGAGCGAGCGCACGACGGCCAGTGGCGAATGGTGGCCCACCATGGTGCGCCGGTGATGATTGCGTCGGACGAAGAGTTCGACGACAACCTCGACAACTAGGACGACGACGTCCTCAGACGTTGCCCTTGAGGGTCTTCAGGATCTTCGAAAGTTCGCCGTTGTTGTCATCGGGGACGATGTAGCCATCTTCATTGCGAATGGTGTCCCAGTTCGCAGCGATGTCCTCGGCCGTGAGGCTCGGGTTGAAATAGCCGGGGGTGAGACCGACGAAGAAACGTGAGATCACACCACCGGCAGCGGAGTAGACCTCGCCGCTCACGTCACATGCTGACGATGACAGGTAGGCGACCAGTGGGCTAACAAGGGCAGGGTCCATGGCGTCCATGAGACCTTCGAAGAGGCCCTCGGTCATGCGAGTTGCGGCAACCGGAGCGATGGCGTTTGCCTTCACGTTGAACTTGCGGCCTTCGATAGCCAGCACACGCGTGAGGCCAACCAGGCCCATCTTCGCGGCGCCGTAATTGGCTTGGCCGAAGTTGCCGAGCACGCCGGAGTTCGATGAGGTCGAAACGATTCGGCCGTAGCCCTTCTCTCGCATGATTTGGTAGGCCGGCTGCGTGACGTAGAACGCGCCCAGAAGGTGCACCTGAATCACGGACTCGATCATTTGCTGATCAAGATTGTGGAAGGACTTGTCGCGCAAGATGCCCGCATTGTTGACGACGATGTCAACGGTGCCGAAAGCGTCGACGGCGGTCTGCACGATGGCCTTGCCACCTTCGGGGGTTGCGACGGAGTTCCCATCGGCAACGGCCTCGCCGCCGAGATTAATGATTTCTTGAACGACAGACTGAGCGGGGCCAACGTCGCCGCCGTCGCCATTGACCGAGCCGCCCAGATCGTTGATGACCAGTCGGGCGCCACGACGGGCGAGCTCGAGTGCATGCTGGCGGCCAAGACCACCGCCGGCGCCAGTGATGATCGCTACTTGGCCGTCGAATCCGATGTCAGTCATTGAGTCCATCCTCTCCGCGGCGTTGGCGCGGACTGTGTTGTTCGAACCGATGGATCGTACTCAGGGCGAAGACGGGGACACCGCATTGGGTTGCCAGCGCTCTCGGGACATCTCCGCACAGCCGCAATCGTCGGCGAGGACGGTTCTTCGGTAGCGTGGAGTCCTATGGCCCCGAAGATCAGCACTGAAAAGATGTTCCGTCGTCGTCAGAAGGTTGTCGCTGCGGTCGATCTGCCCGGCGTTCCTGCCGGCACCTTTGGCAAGGTGTGGTTCGTTTCGGGAGTCACCTGGATCCGCTACCACGTGGCATTCGATAACGGAGCCGAGATCGCCAACGTTGATGGTGCTCAGCTGCTCGATCGCAAGGTTTGGCTCCTTGAGCAGGCACAGCGCGACCAAGAAGCGCTCGAAGTTGAACGGGCTGCAGCGCGTGAAGCAGCTCGTGCCGAGGCGCTTGCCAATCTTGCAACTGGTCCTGCTTCGCACTGATCACATTCCAACGTCGCATCGCGGCACTGAAGGGGCGTCACCATGAAGTTCGGTATGCAGATCGACTACGCGGGTGGCTTCGCTGAGTCCGCCGCAAAGGTTGCCGACTACGAGAAGGCCGGTCTCGATATTGCGTGGGTCGCTGAGGCCTACGGATTCGATGGGCCGACATTCATGGGGTATCTCGCAGCGAAGACCGAATCGATCACGATCGGTTCAGGGATTCTTCCGATTTACACGCGAACGCCAACGCTTATGGCCATGACCGCAGCGAGCATGGACACATTGACCGACGGTCGATTCATTCTTGGTCTCGGTGCTTCTGGTCCTCAGGTGATCGAAGGTTTCCACGGCGTGAAGTACGACGCGCCGCTTGGTCGCACTCGCGAGATCATCGACATCTGTCGACTGGTCTGGAAGCGCGAACGAGTCACCTACAACGGCAGGTACTACACGTTGCCGTTACCTGCCGATCAGGGAACTGGTTTGGGTAAGCCGCTCAAGATGATCGCTAAACCGATCCGTGAGGACATTCCGGTTTGGATCGCATCGCTTGGTCCGAAGAATGTTGAGATGACTGCCGAGATCGCTGACGGTTGGCTGCCGATCTTCTACATGCCCGAACGTGCGAACGATGTTTGGGGTGCCGATCTCGCCGCAGGAACAGCGAAGCGTGATCCCAAGCTTGGTCCGCTTGAGATTTCTGCCGGCGGACTCGTCGCTATCGGCGACGACATGTCCGAGGTCGCCGAAATGGCGCGACCGATGGTTGCGCTCTACGTCGGCGGTATGGGTGCCAAGGGTCGCAACTTTTACAACGACCTCATGTGTCGCTACGGCTATGAAGAAGAAGCCGCCAAGATCCAGGACCTCTACCTCGAGGGCAAGAAGGATGAAGCGGCTGCACTCGTTCCGTCAGAGTTCTTGAAACTCACAAACCTCTGCGGACCTGAAGGTTTCGTGCGAGAACGCATTGAGGCCTACGCCGCAGCTGGTGTGAGTGTGCTCAACATCATTCCGGTCGGCGGAAATCCCACTGCGACCATTGAGAAGCTCAAGACCTGGGTGTCGTAATCGCTAGCGCAATGCGTTCATGCGATCGATGACCGCTTCGGCTTCGGCCACAATCGAACGAACAAGTTCGCCCGCTGGCACGAGTTCGTTGATCGCGCCAACACCCTGACCGGCAGGCCAGAACTCTCGTGACGGGTCAACCTCGGTATCGGGTCCGGCGCCGAGATGGTTCGCTCCATCGTTGATGGAGCGGATGAACTGCGCGGGGAACGGTTCGATTTCACTTGCGTGTTCTTCCCAGTACTGGGTGTAGTCGTTGCGCGCGACGCGACAGGTTTTTCCTGTGAATCCTTTGGAAACCACCGTGTCGTCCTCGGCCATTGCAAGGAGCTTTTCTTTGTAGCCGGGAGTTCCCCATGCTTCAGGTGTGGCGATAAATCGCGTTCCCATCCATACGCCCTCGGCGCCAAGGCTGAGTGAGGCAGCAAGACCGCGTCCGTCGAATAACCCGCCGGCAGCGACGACAGGAACTTTTCCTTCGACAACGTCCACGATCTGTGGAACAAGCGCCATGGTCGCGACAGTGCCGGTGTGGCCGCCCGCTTCAGTGCCTTGAGCAATGACGAGATCGCAGCCGGCGCCGACAGCGGCAACTGCGTGACGAACCTTGCCGCACATACTCGCGACGAGCACGTTGTTGTCATGACAGAGATTGACGACGTCGCGCGGAACTCCGAGACCGGCGACAAAGACGCGTCCTCCGTTGTCAATGATGGCTTGAACCTGCGCCGGCATATCTCCGGGCGCCGCAGTAAGGAGGTCGACGCCGAATGGTTTGTCAGTTGCGGAGCGAACCTGCTGCATCTGTTCAACCATGCGGGCGAGATTCATTGTTGATGCACCCATGCATCCGAATCCGCCTGCTTCACTCACTGCGGCGACCAGTTCGTGATAGCTGACCCCGCCCATTCCAGCGAGCATCACCGGATGTTCGATTTCGAGAAGGTCAGTCAGTCGAGTGCGCATGGGTTCCACGGTACGCCCCCGGGCCGGTGAGCATGCCCCGATGCCAGCGCCGCGGTGTGGTCAGAAGTGCACGCGGGTAGTCCTCAAAGAGCCAACGGCCGAAGTTGCGGCGGGTCCAGTCGGACACTCCGGCAATTCGGACTGCACCACGAGCACCAAGAGGGCGCCGGAGTACGGCCATCAGTCGTTCGGCAAAGCGGTGATCGACAGCAAGTTCGGTTTCAACGGAATGCTCGTACGCGGTCGCACACGCAGCGGGGTTCGAGGGATTGGCGATGATGGCTTCGGCGGCCCAACGTCCAGTGAGGAGCGCTTGGCCGATCCCTTCGCCGGTCATTGGGTCGGTTGCTGCTGCGGCGTCGCCGACAAAGAGCGTGCGCTCGCATGAGAGGGCGATGCGATCGACACGAGCTGGAATGGGCCATGCCCGATGGGGCCCTTCGGGCTCGGCGTTTGGGCCGAGGAACTCGCGCACGTGCGGTCGGGCGAGAAGTTCTCGCCAAAGCGGACCCATGTCGTTGATTTTGTAAGAACTGTCATCTCGAAGGATGCCAAAGCCAACGTTGGCGGTGCCATCGGCGAGAGGGAACGACCAGGCGTAGCCGGGAAGCAGGTCGGGTTCGAACCACACGATGAGTTCGTTTGCAGCGCGCGGCGAAACATTTCGGAAGTACTGGCGAAACGCGTGCCACTCGCCGCGGTATCCCGGTTGAGTGATGTTGAGTGCTTTGCGAGTGGGCGACCACATTCCGTCGGCAGCGATGACATAGGACGCGTTGAATGTGTCGCCTGCATCTGTGACGACCGTTGCTTCAGAATTGTTTTGTGTGATCGACGAAAGCGCAACGTTCTCGCGAATTTCGATTCCTTCAGAACGGACGAGTTGCACAAGGGCGAAGTCAAGATCGCGGCGACGACTCACTGCTGCATAAACGCCACAGTCTTTTGGCATAGGGAACACGACTTCGCGTCCGCTTGGAGATCGGACAATGACATCGTCGACGTTGATCCACGATGGAACCGTTGCGGGATCAAGTCCGAGTCCATCGAGTTCTCGGAGGGCAGAGGTCGTAAGGCCATCCCCGCAGATCTTGTCTCGCGGAAATGTCGCTTTGTCGATGACGACGACGGTGTGACCAGCACGGGAAAGTGTGAGTGCAGCAGCGCAGCCGGCAGGACCTGCTCCGACCACGAGAACATCGACCTTCGAGTCTCCTGCGGATGCGGAGCCGTTGGTTGAAGGTTCAGTCGACATCGCCCGAAGGCTAGATGGTGTCTGCTTCCGGTCCGAAGCCGGGGCGCACTTCGCCGGGCTCAATGGGTCGCATCATGATGTCCAATGCGAGCCAGATCGTCTTCGAAAAAGGAAAGAACGCGAGCGGGAGGAGTCCGGCTGCAGCGATGGAAGCAATGATGATCGCCGTAATCGGTGGTGTTGGCCAGAAGGCAAGAAAGCCGACCAGAAGGACAATGAGCAGTGCTCCGAAACTGACGATCGTGTTGATACCGAGGTCGCCGGTCCAGTGCCCTTCGATGCGCTCAAATTTCAGATCGCATTGTGGGCAACGCTTGAGCATCGTGAACCAGCGACGAAAGAGGTGGCCCTGCCCGCAGACGGGGCAATGTTTCAGACACCCGCGCAAAAAGGTTCGTGTGTGTGGCGACATGGTCAGAACCACATCTCCGGATCGATATGCGTGATGTCGAGCGGTTCGGGCGGGAGGTTTCCGGAGACGACGTCAGGAAGAAACTCGCGCAATCGTCGAGGGAGAACCTGAACATCAGATTCCAATAGCTCGTCTAACCCCCACCAGTGATGGCCGCCGAATGCCATCGCTTCGAAGGCTTCGAGGCCGCCGGGTTTGCGAGTGGACAGATCAATACGATCGGTCCAAGCGACATGAACGTGCTCGTGCTGATCGAATTTCCAGCCCGCAAATGTGAACTTCGAATGTTGCGTCCAGACACATGGCCCGATTTCCGCTTCGACGATTCCGGTCTCTTCAAAAAGTTCACGACGGGCCGCTTCAGCGCTTGTTTCGCCTCGTTCGATTCCGCCACCGGGGATTTCCCACCACTGGCCCTTCGAAGCGTCGGCAGGATCTCGAGCCTCGAGGAGAAGGACATGGCCATGTTGGTCGAGCACTACAACTCGCGCCGCAGTTCGTTTCAGTACCCAGTCAGCCATGGTTCTCCTCCAGCCAGTGAATCCATCGTCCGTGTGGGTGCGCAATTGCAAGTGCCGTCGTTGTGCAGAGCCCGTTCCGCCATGATCGCAGGCATAACTGCGTCGGAGTGCCCTCGCCCAGGTAGGTCTCGAACACTTCGGCATCTGCGGGCTCCACCCAACTGGTGAAACGTGGTTCTTCGAACGTGATGAAGTCGAGGTTGCGGGTTGTTCCGAGTTCGTCAATGGTGGCGAGCACTTTTTGTCTTCCTTCGGCGTTGATGTAGGCCAGTGCCCAGGTTGCGAAGACGATCAGGTGCTCACTGGTGGGAATCTGTGTGAGTGCCTGACCAAGATCGGTCACTGCATCGCCGGAGATGAGGTGTGGCGGAGACGTTCGTGCAACCTCGAGCGCCGCAGCAAGTCGCTGAGGACGATCAGCGATCCCAGGCCAGCAGACACAGGCCTGCAACCATCGGCGTTCCTCTTCGGAGCGAACATCGATGGGGTTGGGGTCGATTCCGCTCCGGGAAATCGGTGTGAACTCGTCGGTGGGGAACCGCGGCAGGTTCGGCCCGCGCACGTCGCAGGAGAGTCGAACACTCGCTTCTTGGGGACCAGCACTGGCGAGGAGTGTGTCCTCGTGCATGAAGTCGATGCGGAAATGGTCAAAGAACAGATTGAGTCCGGCACTTGGCCCGATCTCAAAAAGCGCAGTTGGCACAGCGACATCGTTACGGGCGCGTCCGAACGCAAGCGAGAGGATCGAACTTCTGCCGGCCTCGTTTGTTTGCACCGAACGGGTGCGCATGTTCATGACAATGGACTCGCGTTCTTTGTCGACGAGTTCCATGAATGGCGGGAAGGGATTTCCCGAGGAGTCGCCTCGGTACAGCGCGGCAATCTCACTATCGGGATTGGCGAGGATGCGATCGTGGGTCGCTGCGAAAAACAGGACAGGAATGCGACCACGTCGGGTATTCGGGCTCGCCGATGTCAGCACAAATTCCAGAAGATGCGCGTCCGCAGCGATAGAACGAGCGAGTTGCTCGTAGATCGGGCAGTAGTCAGCGAAATCGGTATCGGCCAGAAAGACAAAGAGGTCGGAAAGTTCCTCAATGGCGTCATGTTCGCTCACGAAATCGAGGGTATCGCTCTGGGTCAGGTGTTCGCAGTCGAATGGCAGCACAATGTGCAGGTGACCGTTCCCGCCGAAACCCTGCTGCGTCGTGCCGCAAGGCGTCGGTGTCCTATTTGCGGTCAACGAGGTCTCTTCCGTCATTGGGTGAGAATGGTTCCAGCCTGTCCTCAGTGCGGATTGGTTTTTGGCCGAGTTCCCGGGCACTGGCTGGGTTCGTGGTTCTTAAATATCTGTGTTGTGCAGTTAGTCGTCGTTTTGATTCTGATCATTAGCGTCGCCGCAACGTGGCCTGATCCTCCAATGTGGATCATCGGTGGTGCGACCGCAGCCTCAGCGCTACTTGTTCCATTTTTGTTCTTCCCCTATTCGCGCACACTCTGGACGGCGATCGATCTCGCGATGCGACCGCTTGATTATGACGATGGTGTGGCGCCGGGTTTTGTGCTTGATAGTGATCGTGCGCAACTTGAACGGGAGCGCAAGTCGAAGCCCGACGAGAACTAACGCAGAACCATCAAGAAGTTCAGCGCGTTGTGCTTGTGGTCGACGCGGTTGTTGTCTTTGCGGTAGTCGTCGTTGGCGTTTCGGGCACTACTTGCACCGAGAACGTCACGACTCTGTTCTCTGCCTGTGGGGCACCCGCAATTTGGTTGTAGCTAAACGAAAGAGCAGCAGGGCCCGCGGCGCGACCGACAAAGGAAATGATCTGCACGAGTGGGAGGACCGCCGGAATTGTTGTTTCGGTGGTGCTCGTCGTGGTGTTTCCAAGACGGGCCATCGTGGTTGTCGTGGTGGTTGCAGCCTGAGCCTTTGAAAGAAGGTCGGGGTCATCGTTGAAACGTGAACCGAGAGCGATCAGGCGTGTGTTGTCGATGGGGGCAAGTACCCATCGCCACCCAGAACCCGGGTCGGCCGGCAACATGATCGAAAATTCCTTGCCGATGGCAACGGTGATCGGTACTGCAGGATCGACGTAGACCGGCACTTCTGCTGCAGCGGGACGAGTAGACGTTGTGGTCGAATCGCTGGAACTTGATGATGAACCGCCGGAACAGCCTGCCATCAGGATCAGGGCGCCGGCCATAAGTGCGAGCACACTCCATCCCCGCCAAAATCCCGGAGATTGAACGAGGCGATCGGTAGAAGTTTTGGCCTGGGATCGCACGTGGTGAGACTACGGCCCGCAGGGGTGGCGAGTCGTTCAACTGGGTGTGTCGGCCGCATCTAGAGTCAGATTTCGTGAACTTCGACGAATCTCCAGAAGAAGCGGAACTCCGGGCCGAGATCCGGGCATTCCTTGACGCAAACGCCACGCTGAAGACGGGTACGGAAGCAGATTGGTCACGTGGACCAGTTGATGACTCTGAAGAGGCTGCCCGCGCCTATATGGAACGTTGTCGTGCGTGGCAGAAGGTGCTCTTCGACAATGGCTGGGCGGGCATCACTTGGCCGAAGGCCTTCGGCGGCCGCGGCGACAGCGCCGCAGTCTCGGTGATCTTTGGTCAGGAAGCGTCGAAGTACGACGTCACTGCTGGATTCATCGGCGCAGTGCAGTCACTCGTTGGTCCACCGATCATGCGCCACGGAACTCCTGAGCAGCAGGAACGTTTCCTTCCCGGACTTCTTGATGGTTCGGTCAACTGGTGTCAGCTGTTCTCCGAACCGGGGGCAGGCTCGGACCTTGCTGCACTCTCAACTCGTGCGGTTCGCGACGGTGACGCATTCATTGTCAACGGTCAGAAGGTGTGGAATACCCAAGCGCAGTTTGCCGATTGGGGCATTCTCGTGACGCGCACTGATCCTGATGCCCCGAAGCACAAGGGCGTGACATTCTTTCTTGTTGACATGTCGACACCAGGTATCGAAGTTCGTCCACTCGTGCAGTCAACGGGTCAAGCGCACTTCAATGAGGTCTTCTTCAATGATGTCGTGATCCCCGTCGAGAATGTTGTTGGCGAAATCAACGAAGGATGGGCCGTTACTCGAACCGTGCTGAGTAGCGAAGCCGGAATGATCGGTTCAGGAGCTGGCGGCTCCAACGGCTTCGAAGGCGTACTTGGTCTTGCCCGTAAATACGGTCGCACCGAGGATCCGGAGATCCGTCAGCGTTTGGCCGACTCCTATGCGCGCGAACGCATGCTGCAACTTCTTGGTCTGCGCATGCAGTCGTTCATCCTCAACGGTCGTGGCAATCCTCCCGACCCCTCGGTAATGAAGAACTTCATGGTGCAGGCTGCGGAAAAGCGTTACGACCTCGCCCTCGAGATCGAAGGCGCCGACGGCATGCTTGATAAGACCGATGCACCGCAGAACGGTTTCTGGCAGTCGGTTCACATGGGTCAGTTCGGTTCACGAATCGGTGGAGGTACAACCGAGGTGCATCGCAACATGATTGCGGAACGCGCTCTAGGCCTTCCGCGTGACGTCTCGCCCGACAAGGACCTTCCGTGGAAGGAAATCCTGAAGGCGTAGAGCTGCAGGTCAGTCCAGCACCCTGCGTACGCGAGCGCCGAAGCATTTTCCGTCAGGTCGCGGCGGACATTCCTGTGATGCCGAGATACAGAAGAATCGCGCCGAAGATCGCTGTAGCGAGAAGCGGGCGAATCTCCCGTCGTTGACCGCCCGGTGAAAGAAGATTCATCGCAGCGACGGAAACAATGTAAATGCCGAGCGTAAGAAACAGTGCGGCTTCAACGCGGAGGCCCCATCCGAAGACGACCGCGAGAACGGCGACGACACCCCAGGCGAGATTGGCAAGACCAACCTCAATTTGAAAGTTGTTTCGTTTACCGTAATCCCATCCCATACGCGCTGCGTCGGATCGGTTGAGGATGGAGTGGCGGATGAACGACAAGATGCCGACCGCGCCCACACCCAGCAGGCAACTCAGTGAGAGGTCGCTTGGTGTTTGGTTGACGGTCGAAATGCCGATAGCGAGTCCTATGCCGCCCACGACATAGGTGGCGATCATCGCAACGAGCGATGGTCGGGGATCGGCTGCTTTCGTTGTCTCGGTCATGGGCCGGATGGTAGCGCTACGACGCCGAATGATGGGTGGATTCGCTCTAGAGCTTCAGGACTTTCTTTGCGTTTTCGCGAAGGAACTTTGGCCACACTTCGTCCTTGAACGGAACCTTTGGGAGCTCCTCGAAAATGCGGTCGTAGCTGAGACCCGCGGGGAAGTACCCGGCGTACATCACCTTGTCGGCGCCGCGACTGTTGGCGTAATCGATGATGGCCTTGGGGTAATGCTTCGGGGCGAACGCAGAGGTTGAGTAGTACAGGTTCGGCCATTTGAGCATGAGCTTCATGGCGAGTTCGGTCCATGGTTCGGCGCCATGACGCATCACGAATGTGAGGTCGGGGAAGTCGTACATGACTTCGTCGATCAGCTCGACGTGTTGGGGAGCAAAAGGAACGCGAGGACCGGGGATGCCGACGCAGCAAAAGATCGGCAGATCGAGTTCAACCGCAAGTGCGTAGAACGGGTACATCTTCTTATCGTTCAACGGTGTGCGATAGCCGGCAGGGAACGTGCTGATCGCACGAAGATTCACGCCGCTTGCATGGACCTCGCGGATCTTTTCGATGCCCGGCATGACATCGGTGGGATCGAATTCGAAACAAGTGAAGAAACGATCAGGGTGTTCGGTGAGGGCGCGTAGGCAATCGGGATTGTTCGGGTTGTACCCGAGCATCGCCTTTTCGATGTTGTGACGTTCAAAGTTGTCGATGAGCAGTGCAACCGGATCGACGCCTTCTTCAGTATCGGGCGGCACGTCTTTGAACATGTATTGCGCGGGAAAGCGAAAGTCCTTTGACTCTTGATCGCGCAAATGTGGGGCGAGGAACTTGTAGACCTCTTTGCGATTGCGGCTCGGCATGCCAACAAAGGTCTCGATGATGTTGATGTCAGTGGGGAAGCCCATGGGTTCCGTCGCTCCTTGCAGAAGTTGAACGGAGCGAATCTACGGCATGGAACACCACCATCGGATCGTTCTCAGGCTGCAAGAGGTGAATCGTCGGGCGTAGCGCCGCTTCGAACAACGTGGATCCATGCCTCGAGTTCGAGTTCGCTTGCTCGGCGTCGATAGGAGTTCGCAAGGATGGGGTCGACCGAGTCCGCAACCTGGCGGAGTGAATCGGCTCGACGTTGCAGCACGGTTGGGGCCATGGCTGATTCCTTTGTGCTCTTGAGGCATGACAGGTGCTGTCAGTGCATCGCGTGGTCTTTCCTGTTCTGTCGGCAGGATTGGCCAAAGTGTGAGCAACTTTTCCCGGGTCGGGTGAATCGGGTCAGGCCGTGGGTTTGGGTGTGGGCTGGTGTTCAGGGCCAGCGCTGCCGTCGCTCTCAGAATCGGGTGGTCCCGAGGTCTTGCCGTATCGGTGCCGGAAGACGAAGTGGGCTCCGAGCCCAGCAGGGAGAGGCAGCCAATAGGACGCAATGCGGTAGGCGAGTGTTGCGAGAAGTGCCTTCTCCCCGGGAACTCCGGAGAGCACCAACATCGCGGTGAGGCCGGCCTCGACGAATCCGACGCCGCCGGGCGTGATGGGGACCATTCCGAGGACGGCGGCGACGGCGTAAGCGAGGAGTACCAGGCTAAGGCGCGGATCGACGCCACACGCTTTCAGCGCACAAACAAGTGCGAAGTAATCAAGCAGCCAATTACCCACCGCTGCAGCAAGCGCAGCGCGCCAACGCGCACCGAGACTGCTCACCATTTGGTCGCGTTGTCGGACAATTCCTTCCACCGTTGGTCCGCCCGTTTTCCCGAGACGTTTGTTGATCCATCCAGCGATCGTCGTGATGACTTTGCCGAACCACAGGATCGGGCGATCGAAGCGAACGAGCGAAAACGCGAAACCAAAGAGCGCTATCGCGAGGACTGCGCCACCCCACGCGACATGGATCATTCCGTCGGGAACCGGAGCACCGAGGATTGAAAGAAACAGCGCAACCATCGGCAGACACAGGAGCACACCGTTCGAAATGATCGACGTTGCCGTGAGTGCTGCCCCCGCTGATCCTCGTTCGATTCCGGAGACTGACAGCATGCGAAATCCGGTCGCTGCGCCAATCGCGGCGCCACCGGGAACAACTTTGGCGACCGCATTCGACGTGAGTTGTGACGTCGCCGCTACGAACCACGACACGCTAGGAAGCGCAACGCGTGTGAGTTCCCATGCGCAGGCGTAGGAGCCCACTTCGAAAAGTAGGACCGCAACGAACCAGTAAATGCTGACTGTTCGCAACTGTGGAACTTGGTCCCACATATCGAGCAGTTTTGGTGCGAGTCCGTAGAACGCGAACGCCATGACGGCGAGGAAAATGACGCGTCCAAGAATGCGCAGACGCGAGACATGTTGCGCTGACGCTGTGCCCGCTACGACATCTGCCGTCGGCGCGAGGAATTCCTCAGGCGGGCTCAGCCGAGAACACCCTTTTCGTGCAGCTCGGCAATTCGGGCTGCGTCGTAGCCAAGGACCTCGCTGAGGATTTCATCGCTGTGCTGTCCGCACTCCGGAGCCTTGCGCGGAATTGGCAGCTCGCCGCCAATGATTTTGACGGGATTCGGCAACATGTCGGCGCCAAGGATTTCTTTCGGAATCCATTGCATGCGGTCTTGGAACTGCGGATCATTCTGCATATTCGACGGTGTATTCACTGGAGCAAGCGGGGTATTCCACTCGCCGCCGAAATCCATCCACTCTTGCGACGTCTTCGTCTTGAAGATCGTTGTGAGTTCCGCAAGCAGTTCGCGGTTGTTGCGCGCGTGATCTGCGTATTTTGAGCCGGGAAACTTCTCAAAGAGGTCGTCGCGGCCGATGCCCTTGCAGAAGTTCTTCCAGAACTCTTGCTCTGAGGCCATGAACAAGATGTGACCATCGGAGGTTTCGTACATCTGATAGCGCACTCCCTCCTTCATGCCGGCAGTGCCGGGTGCACGACGCTCGTAGTTGTCGGACTTGTTGCCGGTGACTTCGGATTGGGGACGCTCGTAGGCCTTGAACGATTCGCTGCGGTACCAGTCGAATGCTGCGGCGGCATCTGACTGAGCGATTTCCATGTAGCAGCCTTCGCCAGTTGCTCGTGCCTTGATGATTCCGGCGAGAATGCCAAGCGCACCGAACATCGGGCCGGCGTTGATGCCAATGGAAATGTGCGGCGGGATGTAGCAGTAGCCCTCTTCGTCATACGCGGGCTCGATAATGCCGGCCCACGTGTCGTACGCGATTCCGTGGCTCGGTAGATCACGGTACGGGCCGGTCATGCCGTAGCCACTAATCGTCATAAAGACGATCTTTGGGTTGATTGCTTTGAGGTCCTCGTAGCCGAGGCCTCGTCGGGCGAGTGCCCCGGGGCGCATGGCTTCAACAACGACGTCGGCGTCGGCCGCAAGCTCTTTGAACGTCTGCACGCCTTCTTCGGTGCGAAGGTCCAGAACGATGGAGCGCTTTCCTCGATTGCAATGCAGGAAGAGGAGCGAGGTGTCTTCGACGATGGGCCACGTCATCTGGCGGCCGTAATCGCCACCAGGGGCTTCGACCTTGATGACGTCGGCGCCGAGTTCGGCGAGGTTTGTGGTGACAGCGGCTGGTCCGAGCATCGAAGCCTCGATGATCCGGACTCCTTCGAGGGGAGCAATTTCAGTCATGGTTACCAATCTGTCACGCGATTGGGGCCCCCGTCGCCCCAATGCCGGCAGATGGGGCAAGATGGCACCGGGGGCAGGTGTCCCCAACATCAAAGTGTCATGACTCTGAGAAGGGGAACGCCATGCGAATCGTGGTCGATTTCGATCTGTGTGAAAGCAACGCCGTCTGTATGGGTATCGCCCCGGAGATCTTCGAGGTCCGTGACGATGACTTCTTGTACGTTCTCGACGAGAATCCGCCTGAATCCATGCGAGCCAAGATTGAGGAATCAGTGCAGCGATGCCCGAAGCAGGCGATCTCCATCGTCGAGGACTGAGCACCGAACGGCGCACCTCGCTGCTCTTTGCACATTCTGATTTATGAACTCCACCACTGTCATCGTCGGCGCGTCTCTCGCGGGCATCAACGCGGCCCGAACGCTCCGGCTTCAGGGGCAGGCTGGTCCCATCATCGTTGTCGATGCTGATCCCGAACGACCCTACGACCGACCGCCGCTGTCGAAGCAGATGCTGACTGGCGAGTGGGAAGCAGAGAAGATCCTCCTTCCTGCGGGCAAAGAGGATCTGGGTCTCGATTTCCGACTCGGCGTGCGCGCGAAGGGCGTCGATCTCGGAACTCGGCAGATCACTCTCGAAAACGCTGGCGGGTCTATTGAGACCGCAGCCTTTGACTCACTTGTGATTGCGAGCGGGGCTGCTGCTCGACGATTGCCTGATTCCGCCGGAATTGCGGGAGTTCACGTTGTACGAACGTTGGCTGACAGCTTGGCGTTGCGTGCAGAACTCGATGCCGGTCCGTCGCGAGTGGTGGTCATCGGAGCCGGGTTCATCGGCGCAGAAGTCGCGTCCAGCTGCCGCAAGAGGGGGCTTGAGGTCACGCTTGTTGAGGCGCTTCCGCTTCCGCTTGAGCGAATTCTCGGTCCTGAAATGGGTCGGGTGTGCGCCCAAGTTCACATCGAAAATGGTGTAGATCTCCGACTCGGAACGGGTGTGTTGCAACTTGAAACCGCAATCGTCGATGGTGTCGAGCGAGTTGCGGGTGTCGCCCTGACCGATGGAACAACTGTCGCTGCCGACATTGTTGTCGTTGGTATTGGCGTCACGCTCAACACTGATTGGCTTGAAGGTTCCGGCTTGACGCTTGAGGACGGCGTTGTGTGTGACAACACATTGCTTGCTGCTCCAGGTGTTGTCGCTGCCGGAGATATTGCTCGCTACCCAAGCGCACGGTTCGGGCGAATGCTCCGTGTTGAACATTGGGAAACAGCGATCGCGGGCGGCGAAGCTGCCGCTCGTCGACTCCTGGCCGACGCAAACGGAGATACTCCGCAGGTGTTCGACCCGATCCCTTGGTTCTGGAGCGATCAATACGATCGCAAAATTCAGCTCGCTGGTCGACCGATGCCGACCGATCAATGCGTTGTGGTGCACGGAAGTACAGATGAATTCCGATTCGTGGCGCTTTATGGCGACGGAGATCGTCTGACCGGGGTGCTTGGTATGAACCGGCCCCGTCATGTCATTCAGTTGCGAGCGCTCTTCGAAGAAGGCGCCTCATTTTCCGAGGCATGTGAGCGAGCGGCGACCCTCTGATGGCAGACGGCACAGCGGGCGAAGAACTCGTCGATCAACTCGACGAAATGGGCACTGTTGTCGGGACGGTGACTCGCGCTGAAATGCGATCCCAAAACCTGCTGCACCGATCAGTCTTCGTTGTGATTCGTAACGACGCCGATGAGTTGCTTGTTCATCAGCGAGCATCGTGGAAAGACCTTTGGCCCGATGCATGGGATATCGCTGTAAGCGGAGTTGTCGCTGCGGGAGAGGCATGGGAATTGGCCGCTGCGCGCGAACTCGCTGAAGAACTTGGAGTCTCTGCTGAACTTGCCTACCTCGGCGAGGGGTCGTACGAAGACGAAGATGTTCGCGAAGTTGCTCGCATCTACCAGGCGCGCACCGACGGGCCGTTCGACTTTGCCGACAACGAAATCTCCGAAGCCGTTTGGGTGCCGATGGAAGGGGTCCGTGAATGGCTTGCAGATCGGCTGGTGTGCCCCGACAGCATGGCACTTGTCCTTCCTCGACTCGACGCTCCGTGACTAACCAATGACCGCTGTTGCGCTTCTCTTGCTCTCGCTCACCGCTGTTGTTGCGGTGGTCGATTGGCTTGCCGTTGCGAACAACTACCGAGCGGCGGAATATGCGCTGAAGCCATTGGTGATGGTGTTTCTCATTGCGGTTGCATTGTCGATTGAACCTTCATCGGATTTCGCTCGGGTGATGTTGATCATCGGACTTGTGCTTTCAATGGCCGGTGATATGTTCCTCATGCTCCCGAAGGATCTCTTCGTTGCCGGGCTCGGCGCGTTTCTGGTCGCTCACGTCTTCTACGTCATCGCGCTGTTGTCGCTCGGGGTTTCGCTCACGGGTTTCGTTGTCGGCGTTGTCTTGATGACATTGGTCGCAGTGGTTCTTGGTCGTCGAATTGTTCAGGGGGCAGCGAGAGTCGACAGGACGCTTGCTGCACCGGTGGCGGCTTATATCTCCGTCATTTCCCTGATGGTTGCATCGGCGATTGGAACCGGAAGATTTTTTGCAATCGTTGGCGCCCTTCTTTTTGGAGCGAGTGATTCGGTCCTGGGTTGGACACGGTTTCTGAATGACTTCCCGCGGAGCCGACTGATCGTGATGGTCACCTATCACCTTGGCCAAGCCGGTTTGGTGCTGGCGCTCATCTGATGTGATTTCAGGAGAGGGGCCGTAGGCTTCGCCCATGTCATGGTCAGTGGGACTTGTCGTTCTCGCCGTTGTCGTGGTGCTGCTGGTTGTGTTGGCGGTGTACGACCTTTTTCAGCGAAAGCACGCCATTCTGCGGAACTTCCCGATCATTGGGCACTTCCGTTACTTGCTTGAAGCGGTCGGTCCCGAACTTCGTCAGTACATCGTTACCGACAACAACGAAGAGCGACCTTTCAGTCGTGACGACCGTCGGTGGGTCTACGCAACGTCCAAACAGGCGAATTCGTATTTCGGCTTCGGCACTGATAACGATCTCGATCAATCGCGCAATTACACGATTATCAAGCAGTCAATGTTTCCACTTGATAGTCCGGACGATGTTCCTGCACATCCCGACCCGGCTCGACAACTTCCGTGCGCCAAAGTTCTCGGCGCATCGCATGGCCGTCGTTTTGCGTTTCGTCCCGCATCGATCGTGAATGTTTCGGGGATGAGTTTTGGGTCGCTCAGCGGCGCGGCGATCGAAGCGCTTGATCGTGGATGCGCGATTGCCGGCGCGTTGCACACGACGGGTGAAGGTGGAATCACGCCGTATCACCTCCATGGAGCAGATCTTGTATGGCAGATCGGCACCGGTTACTTCGGTTGTCGTGACGAATACGGCGCGTTTGATCTTGAAAAAGCAATCGCGCAGGTTCAGGCGGCTCCGATCCGTGCGATCGAAATCAAGTTGAGTCAAGGAGCCAAGCCCGGCCTTGGTGGCTTGCTACCGGCGAACAAAGTGACACCTGAGATCGCAGCAATTCGGGGTGTCGAGGCGGGCGTCGCGTGCAAGAGCCCAGCTGCTCACACGGCATTTACTGATGTTGACAGTCTCATCGCGTTCGTTGAAAAGTTGGCCGAGGCCACAGGTGTTCCTGTCGGAATTAAGTCGGCAGTTGGCCAAGGCGAGTTCTGGATCGAACTCGCGACCAAGATGGCCGAAGGTGGAAAGGGCCCAGACTTCATCACGATTGATGGGGGCGAAGGTGGAACGGGCGCTGCACCGCTGGCCTTTAGTGACCATGTCTCCCTTCCCTTTCGTTGGGGATTCACTCGGGTGTACCGGGCATTTGCCGAGGCGGGTATTGCCGACGACGTCGTTTTCATTGGCTCGGGGAAACTCGGGATGCCCGAGGCCGCGTTTACAGCGTTCGCGCTCGGTTGCGACATGGTCAACGTTGGCCGCACGGCATTGTTTTCAATCGGTTGCATTCAGTCGCAAAGATGTCACACCGATCGTTGTCCCACAGGTGTCGCCACCCAGAACCCACGCTTGACTCGAGGGCTCGATCCTCAGGACAAAGGGGTGCGATGCGGTAACTATCTCGCTGCGGTGCGTTTCGAACTGGAGCGACTGAGTTGGGCCTGCGGCGTGACCCATCCAGCAAAAGTCGATGCCGACATGATCGAAGTCCTTGAAGATCGCTGGATGGCTGAGACGCTCCGACAAATGGTTGGGTACGAACCCGGCTGGGGCACACCGTCAAAACCACTTCTTGATGCTCTTGATGAGTGTCACGGGTAGACGCTTGCGCACCCCCGCCCGCCACTAGCCTCATCGCGTGCCCTCGACTTTGGAACGTGCCCGAACCACGGTCACGACCTCGCCTGAACTCCGACGCCTCATCGAGCGGGGTCGGGCCTTTCTCGTGGGGCCTTCTGACGACGCGTTGCGCCAAGAACGCGACGAATCGCATTGGCAACCTGAGGTCACTACTGGTTCGCGCTGGTGGCAAACCGTTCTCAGCGCGCTGAGCGGGATCGTGGGGGCAACAGTTATTGCAGCCTCGGCGCCTCAGTGGCGATTAGCCGTTCCGACATGGAGGCTCTCTATTCCTGGGATCGCCCAACCCGGAACCAGTACGCAGTCGACTTCGTTCTTTCTCCTTGGACTGATCCTTCTCGCTCTCGGCTGGCTTGGCCTTGTGTACCGCGCTGGAAGAATCGCTGATCCACGTCGCGCTGTCATCATCGTCGGTGCAGTTATCGCCCTATGGGCGATTCCTGTTTCACTTGGTCCGCCGCTTCTTTCAAACGACGTCTATAGCTATGTGGCACAGGGCGAAATGGCGAGCCGCGGTATCGATCCCAGTTCTGTTGGACCAGTTGAACTTGGTCGGAACGATTTCACCTCCGGAGCTGACCCGGTATGGCGGTCGGCTCCTGCGCCTTACGGTCCGGTCGCTGTTTTTGCAGCACGCTCGGCCGTGGAAATCGCCGGGCATGATCAAGTAGCTGCCATCAACGTCTACCGCGTGTTTGTTTGGATCGCCGTCGTCATGGCAGCGATAGGAATAGGCCTGATCGCCGTTGGAAACGGACTTTCTGCAGCAGTCGCGATTGCGATAGGCATCGGGAATCCGATCATGATTTTGCACGTCGTCGGCGGCGTTCACAATGACGCACTGATGTTTGGTTTCCTCGCATTGGGTCTCGCCGCGGCTCAAAGAGATCGGAAGAAACTTGCGGTCGCGCTCATAACCGCGGCGACGGCAGTGAAACTCCCAGCCGCAGTCGGGTTGCTGTACCTCGGTTGGTGTTGGCATGGAGCAGTTGCCACTTGGAAAGAGCGTGTTGTTTCAACGGTTGCCGTCTTCGCGTCCGCGGCAGCAGCGATCGTTGTCGGTTGCTTCCTTGTTGGCCTTGGTCCAGGTTGGATCACTGCCCTCAAGAGCACCGGAAAGGTGAACGACACCTATTCGCCAACGACGAAGATCGGTTTCAGCATCGCCGAAATCTTGAACGCGATCGGCCTGAATGTCGACGGACAACTTCTGGCATCCGGAGTTCGAGCGTTGGGGCTACTTGCGACAGCCGTGATCGCATTTGTGATGCTGATGCGCAGCCCTCGCGTTGGCTTCATCAAAGCAACCGGCGTAATGCTCGTCGCATATGTGCTTCTTGGTCCAGTGATTTGGCCGTGGTACCTCGTTACTGGTTTTGCGCTTCTTGCTGCGTGCGGGCTTGGTCGATACCGGCCTTCGTATTTGGTGGTTTGTATTGCTGCGAGTTGGTTTGTTTGGCCAACTTCAGTGGTGTCGATGGGAACGTTCGGAAGCGGTTACCAGCATCTGCGCGGTCTTGGAGTTGTGGTGCTTGTTGCCGCTCTCGCATGGGGCGCGCAACGGTTCGCCGGTCGTTGGGAGCGTCGCTATAGCGGCCTGAGTGACTCTGAACGTGACGAAGCGATTTCAATTGAGCGCTCCGAGGTCAATGCGTCGTGATGAACGCGTCGGTCTACAACGGTGAGACCAGCTGGTCCGTGAGCGGCATCGAGGCGATCAAGTCCGCAATTGCTGATGCGTCGAATCTCGTATGGGTGGATCTCTGCGGGCCCGATGAAGACGACCTCAACGCGATCGCGGTGGGACTCGATCTTCACGAGTTGGCGGTTGAAGATGTTCGCAAGCACGGGCAACGAGCGAAACTCAACAGGTATCCGCTCCATGCGTTCTTGGTTGCCTACGCACGCGCCGCTGATGGCGATATGTGCGAGGTCGATTTCTTCATCGGCCCGAACTGGTTAGTAACCGTTCGTGAAACGAATGATCACGGCGAAACGTTCCCAATTGAACAAGTCACACATCGTTACGAGCGCATTCGGAGTCTTGATCCCGGCGTCGGATTCCTCCTCTATTGCCTTCTTGATGAACTGGTTGACGGGTATTTCGGCGAAGCGGAACAGGCAGAGGATGCACTCGAAGCCATCGAGGAAACTCTTTTCGATCTAGGGCCTCCACCGGACGGAACGCTCCAGCAGGAACTTCTCGATCTGCGACGTTCAATGATCACCTTTCGGCGCAGAGTCGTTCCATTGCGCGATGTGGTCCTTTCGTTGCTTCGCCGAGAGGTGCCTTGGATCGAGAACGAATCAATCGTGTACTTCGAGGACATCTTTGATCATTTGCTGCGTGTCATTGATCAGGTCGATACCCAGCGTGAACTCATGGGCAATGTCGTTGACGCCAGTCTCGCGCTTACCTCAAATCGGATGAATGAAGTCATGAAGAAAATGACGTCATGGGGTGCCATCCTCATCGTTGCGACATTGATCGCCGGTATCTATGGAATGAACTTCACCGATATGCCTGAACTTCATTGGAGATTTGGGTATTACGGCGCGCTTGGACTCATGCTTGTCAGTACGAGTGTTTTGTTTTTGTACTTCCGACGCAAGAAGTGGCTCTAAGAACCTCCAACCGCTTTGTGACTGTTGGTTAGCGGCCGTGAAGAAGTGAATGCGTGAGGCGCTGTGATTCTCGCTGCCGTAGAGCAACATTGACCTCAAGGCGTTCGAGATGTTGCGCAAGGATTTTGTCTCCCTGCGGAACTTCGTGCGTTTCAAAGTAGGCCAGTACTTGCGCCGCAATGCTGGGCTTTGAGAGTCCTCGGATTCCCTCAAGGAATCTTGCGATTGAGTTCGATGGCAAGCGAGTGGTGAGAGCGTCCCATTCAGAGCTGACAAAGAACCAAGCAATTTCGCCCGCATCACGGTTTGAGAGTGCTCGTCGTAGAAGGAGTGGTGCGTTCTGACTCCGGACGTCATCGGTCAATGTCATTCGAACGAGTCGCGCAATGAGTTCTGGATCAGGGAAATCGGCAAGTGCGCCGAGGTAACGGAGCTCTTCTTGAGGAGTCGCAGCGCTTTTCATGCGGCGTACGAATTCCTCGAAGTCTGCATTCGTCCCAATCGCAGCGACGATATTCACTGCAGCAGCTACCAACGCAGGATCCGGATCAAGCCCACCGATTTCTAGGAGCACGCGAGCTCGAGCCTGTACGTCAATGTTTCCACCAAGTACGCCGAGCGCCTCGAAGAGGACTCCGCGCAGGGCACGGTCGCGATCGGAGTCTTCGGGGCGCGATTCAGCGCCGAGTTCCTCATAGGCGGGTGTGAGGATTCCTCGCACACGAGTGTGGAGAGCAGCGCGACCGTCGCCTTCGACAATGCGGTCAAGTGCGCTGAGCCCGGCGATGATGCGCTGCCAAACGGAGAGGTCGGTTTCCTCGCGGAACGCATCGGCAACATCGAGGAAGTCATGGGCTTCGAGATCACCGGCCAAGACCGACGCCCAGATGTCGTCGACCAGCCCATAGCGTTCGATCGGCGAAAGGTCGGTTTGGGCGTGGGTGACCAATGCGGCGCGGAGGTCGGGCGCATAGCGAGCCCGGTAGAAACCAGTGCCTTCGGTATTGACGTAGATCCACGTGGCGGGCTCGATCAGGTCAATGTCGATCGATGGCTGGTCGAGAAGGACTTTTTCGAACGTGATGACGCCATCAGTTGCGCTGCGTTGAGAAAAGATGAGCGGGACAACCCACTGAGCGGCGTCATCATGGACGGGGATGGGTGATTCGCCGTCACCAAGATCGCCCGCATAGCCAAATCGATGTTGCGACAAACGCAGGGTGCGACCGTCGTTGACAATGTCGACGGAGATGACCGGGAAGCCGCCTTGAAAGATCCAAGAATCCATGATTCGGCGAACCGGTTCGCCGGTTGCTGACTCGATTGCATCCCAGAGGTCGGTGGTCTCGGTGGTTCCAAATGCATGCTCGGCGAGGTACTGCCGAATACCAGAACGGAACTGATCCTCTCCGAGGTATTGCTCGAGCATGCGGACAACTGCTGCACCCTTTTCATACGTGAGGATGTCGAACATGCCCTCGGCGTCGGCTGGAGAAATGACTGGGTATTCAATCGGGCGCGTGCTGGTGAGCGAATCAGTATCGAACGCCGCGGTTCGTGAAAGTCCGAATGTCGTCCAGCGATCCCATTGCGGTCGAAACGCGTCAGTCGCATGCATTTCCATGAATGTGGCGAATGCTTCGTTCAGCCAGATGCCGTTCCACCATTTCATGGTGACGAGATCGCCAAACCACATGTGTGCGAGTTCGTGATTGATGACGTCAGTGACGTTCAGTAGTTCGGCCTGAGTTGTCGATGCGGGATCAACCAGGAGGAGAATTTCGCGGAACGTGACGCAACCGAGGTTTTCCATCGCGCCAAAAGCGAAATCAGGCACGGCGACGAGATCGAGTTTGTCGCCCGGATAGGGAATCCCGTAGTAGTTCGTGAAATGGCGAAGGCAGAACGCTCCCACTTCGAGGGCGAAGTCGGTGAGGTGCCCTTTACCTCGTGGGTAGACGATGCGCATCGGAGTGCCATCGACATCGATTGGTTCGGTGGCTTCGAGCGGGCCGACGACGAAAGCGACGAGATAGGTCGACATGACAATGGTTTCGGCAAAGCGAATCAAGTGTTTGCCGATTCGGTCAGGCGCTGGCACTCGAGAGATTTCCGAGGCGTTCGAAACTGCGAAGAGGTCTTCGTCGACGATCAGTGAAATAGCGAAGGACGCCTTGTGGTCGGGTTCGTCCCAGCAGGGGAAGGCTCGGCGAGCATCGGTGGCTTCGAATTGGGTTGTGGCGATGACCTGCTCTACGCCGTCGGTGTCAGTAAAGGTCGACCGGTAGAAGCCGCGCAGTTTGTCGTTGAGTTCCCCATTGAATCGAATGCGCAGGTGAGCCTCTCCGGGTGAGAGCGGGCGTCCGAGAGAGAACGTGACGCGTTCAGTTTCGGCGTCAAGGGCGACGCCGATAATGGCCACCTGCGAACCCGTATCGAGCGGCCCCTCGGTCAACTCTGCTGCGATGATGTCGAGGTCAAGCGCGTTACAGGCGATGGTGTCGGTCGGAGCCGTCACGAGAACGGAAATCAAGACCTCACCGGCGAACGTGGCGGTCCCAAGATCGGGTTCCAGGGTGAGTTCGTATCGGACGGGGCGGACGGGGCCATCGAGGCGGTACGGGTTGGGCTCGTCGCGGGGGAGAAGTTCTGTATCGGTCACGGAGCCAGCGTAGGGTCGGACTCGATGACTGCGCTCCTTCCTCCTTCAGACCGATCCCTCGACGTGCTCTGCATTGGCAATGCAATTGTCGATGTACTCGCCCAGACCGATGATTCCTTCCTTGAGGATCACGGGATGGTGAAGGGGTCCATGCAACTGACCGATCCCGATCGTGCTCGCATCATTTATGCAGCGATGCCACCAGCGGTAGAAATCTCCGGCGGCTCTGCTGCGAATACCGCCGCGGGATTGGCGTCGCTCGACACGTCCGTCGCGTTCATCGGCAAAGTGGCCGACGATGAACTGGGCGAGGTCTTTGCTCATGACATTCGCGCCGCTGGTGTTGCATTTCATGGTTTTCCCGCTAGCGGAGCTGAAGCGGCAGCGGGAACTGCCCGCTGTTTGATCTGTGTGACCCCTGATGCTCAACGCACGATGAATACGTCCCTTGGTGTTGCGGGTCAACTCACCACCGAGGACATCGATCTTTCGCTTGTGCCCACCGCACGGGTTGTGTATCTCGAGGGCTACCTGTGGGATGAGCCCGCAGCCAAGAGTGCGCTTCGAAATGTCATGGGTTGGGCGGCTGGCGCGGGAACTCGCGTTGCGTTCACGTTGTCTGATGGTTTCTGCGTCGATCGTCATCGAGCTGAATTTCTTGAGATCGTTGAACATCACGTCGACATTCTTTTCGCCAACGAAGACGAAATTTGCTCGCTGTATGAGGTCGAAGATTTCGACGAGGCTGCTCGTCGCGTCGCTGGTCATTGCGCAATCGCATGCCTCACTCGTAGCGAGGCCGGTTCAGTCATCATTTCGTCAACGGGTGAGCGAGTTGATGTGCCTGCTGAACCAGCAGATCTCGTTGACACCACTGGCGCTGGCGATCTCTATGCCGCTGGTTTCCTCTCTGCATGGGTTGGTGGCGCAGATCTCATGACCGCAGGACGCACGGCGTCGATCGTTGCGGCTGAAGCTATTTCGCATATTGGTGCTCGACCGCAGGTCAATCTCGCGGTGCTGGTGAAAGGCGCGCTATGAGTTCTTCGTGTTTTGAGGTTGAGGTCGCAGACAAGGTTGGACATATCCGGTTGAACCGGCCGGACGATCTGAACTCCATGATCCGCGAATTTTGGACAGAACTTCCGGAAATTGTTCGCGGTCTCGATGCTCGTGGCGACGTCCGAGCAATCGTTGTTTCATCGACCGGTCGTCACTTTTGCGCAGGGATGGATCTCGGAGTTTTCACGTCTGGCGACACTGCCATCACCCCTGGGGATGCCGATGAAATGGGTCGCGTCCGGGCTCGGCTTCGCCAAACAGCGTTGATGCTTCAAGAGAGTTTCACCTCGTTTGAACGAGTTCGTATGCCGGTGCTCGCTGCCATTCAGGGTGGCTGCATCGGGGGAGCAGTGGACATGGTCACGGCTGCTGACATGCGCTACGCCTCGGCCGACGCGTTTTTTGTCATTCAGGAAATCAATATTGGAATGACCGCCGATGTCGGGACTCTGCAGCGACTTCCGAAAATCATCCCCGATGGTGCTGCCCGCGAATTGGCCTATACCGGTCGTCGGATGTCCGCTCAACGGGCGCTCGAAGTCGGTCTTATCAATGAGATCTTCCCCACACACGAGGAACTTGTCGATGGAGTACTCGAAATCGCTCGTGAAATCGCATCGAAGAGCCCACTCGCAATTTGGGGTACGAAAGAAATGCTTCTGTATTCGCGAGACCACAGCGTGGCCGACGGGCTCAATCACATTGCGACATGGCAAACCGGAATGTTTCAGCCGTCCGACATGATCGAAACGTTCGCGGCGAAGGCCGAAGGTCGCGAGCCTCAGTTTCCGGATCTTCTTCCGACACCAGATTCATTCTGATGTTTGTCCGTGTAACGACCGGAAACGATTTACTCCGGTTGGTCAAGTGGGGGGAGAAAATTCCACGGAAGATCCCCGACCTTCACCAGGATTGCGGAAATCCATCCGCCCATAGCTCCGACGTTGTCGTCGAGTCGCGTGCCGTCGGCCAAGGTGGCTTCGTCGACTTCATAACTGCCTTCGTAACTAACTTCGATCGCGTATTCAGGCTGATCAAAGGCTGAAGCAAAAATTGTCTCGACGGTGGGGCCAGACCGTTCGAGGCGATCGTTCCCAATCGGCGGGCTGAAATCTGGAAGCGCCCCGATAAGGACTGCAGGGTCGGGTGCAGCCGAGAGACGCTGGACCCTGAGGACAAGTTCGATATCAATCCGCGGAGCTTCGTCGAGGTTCTCGCCGATGTACCAGGACCGGTAGGCGGTTTGGGCCCATGTCGGCCATGTGAGGGTGAGATCGGCCTGGACGCGTGGTGGGACGCCCTCACCGGGAAGGCCGTAGGTCGTTTCCCAGGTCATGTCTCCCAAGAGCATGTCCATGTTGAAGCGCTCTTCGAAGGCTTGGCGTTCAAGCAACGCTCCCTCGAAGGCGTCGCGTAGCGCGCCGATGGCATCGGTAAACACATGATCAAGCACGGTCTGACCCTACCGGTCGGCGACAGGGCGTATGACCCGAACTTCGTTGAGGGCTGCGGTAGTTTCGGTCTTACTCTTTTGTCGCTCCAGCCACCCGGGAAACCCATCCATGCTTTTCCCCACCGTCGATTTCGCGGTCTTCTTCTTGGTGGTGTTCACCGGAAGTTGGCTGCTTCGACCCCACAAGATCGCATGGCGATGGTTCATCCTCGCTGCGAGTTGTGTTTTCTACGGGTGGTGGGACTGGAACTACCTGACGTTGTTGTTGTTGAGCATCGGGATCAACTGGTTCCTAGGGTTGGTCGTCTACAAGGCACTGACTCCTGACGGCGAACGTACGAACGCAAGCAGATGGCTTGTTCGCATCGCCGTCATCGTCAATCTCGGCATTCTCGGTTATTTCAAGTATTTCGATTTCTTCATTTCGACCATCACCGACAAGATGCGCTCGATCGGCATTTCCGTCGACACTCCGCTGCTCAACATCATCCTTCCAGTAGGAATTTCTTTCTTTACGTTTCAGGCGATCAGCTATGTGATCGATATTGGTCGCGGCCAATGGCGCAAACCTCTCAACATTCTTGATTTCGCGGTGTACCTGTCGTTCTTCGCTCACCTCGTTGCTGGCCCGATTGTGCGAGCGAGTGAGTTCGCTCCGCAGCTCGATGAGGAACCAGATCCGCGTTACGTGCGATCGGGCGAAGCGTTCATGCTCATTTTTCGCGGCATGTTCAAGAAGGTTGTGATTTCAAGCTTCTTGGCCACGCAGATCGTCGATCCCGTCTTTGCGAATCCCGATGCGTACGGATCATTAGCGGTCCTTATGGCGATTTATGCCTACGCCGTGCAGATCTACGCAGATTTCAGTGGTTACACCGATATTGCAATTGGTATCGCATTGCTTCTGGGCATCCGCTTCCCGCAGAACTTTGATTCGCCGTATATCGCAGTGACGCTCCAAGACTTCTGGAACCGATGGCATATGACGTTGTCGCGTTGGCTACGCGACTACCTCTACATCCCGTTGGGCGGAAATCGCGGCTCGAAGGCGATGATGTACCGGAACTTGTTCTTGGTCATGATCATCGGCGGTCTTTGGCATGGCGCGAATTGGACCTTCGTTGTTTGGGGTGCGATTCACGGTGGATACCTCGTTGCCGAACGAATTGTCCGTGGAAAGTGGAAGGGTCACGAGTTGGGACTGCCGCCGCATTTGGTGAAAGCGATGCAGTGGTTCCTCGTCTTCAACGTGGTGTGTCTGGCGTGGGTCTTCTTCAGGGCTCAGTCGATTGACGGCGCGTTCACCCTCCTCGGTCGCCTTTTCGCCTCAGGCGGCTCCGATGCCGGAGTGAGCCTCCTGCTCGTGATCGTCATCGTGGCGAGCATTGCTTCTCAATTCGTTCCACCCCGGTTCCCGCAGAAGGCAGAAGTGTGGTTTGCGACTTGGGCTCCTGCCCTGCAAACCGCGGCGCTTGCTGGTGGACTTGTCCTCGTCGATGCGCTTGGTCCCGAGGGGATCGCGCCATTCATTTACTTCCAATTCTGATGGGGTGCCACCGATGAGTCGTCAGCAAAGGAAGTCGCCGTTCAATTGGCGCAGCCTCTTCGAACCATTCCGTCCACGCCGCGAAGGGACAATGCCGGCAGGGCTGATTCTTGTTGTGATTTTGCTGGCATTTTGTGTGGCCGGACTACTCAACGCTGATTCAACATTGCGGAAGAGCAATGCAAAGGGCGACGGCTGGCGCAATGAGATTGCGAAGACTGTCGCTGCGGTGACCGACACTTTTCAAATCAATTTCTTCCGCAACACGATTGATGATGCACTTGGGAAGAACCAAGGAACAAAGATTGATGTCGAGGAGTTGTTGCGCCAGCAAGCCGAGGCCGAGAGTGCCGCCGCTGCTGAAGCCGCACAGAAGGTTCCCGAACTCGTGGCGCCGACTCCCGCAGAGCCGATGAAGATTTGGGTGGGTGGCGACTCCATTACGCAGACGTTCGGAACGTCCTTCCAGCGCATCACGCAGTCGACGGGAATCTTCACGCCGACGTTGGACTTCCACGTCTCTACAGGTCTCGCTCGGCCCGATTACTACAACTGGCCTGAGCACCTTGTGAAAGACGTGCTTCCCACGAATCCGTCGATTCTGGTCATCATGTTTGGCGCCAATGATGGGCAGAACATGGTTGACGCCAGTGGCAAAGCACTCCAGCGATATTCCGAACCGTGGATGATCGAATATCGGCGTCGAGTCGCTGCGACCATGGACTTGCTGAAGGCGCCAGAGAACAATCGCATCACGATCTGGTGTGGCCCCCCACCAATGGGTCCAGGCACAAAGACTCACGGAATGGACCAGCTGAATTACATCTACTGGTCTGAAGCGCAGACGCGTCCGTGGATTCAGTACTTCGATACGTGGCCGTTCTTCTCCGATACGAACTACGTCTTCGCGGCAAACCTTCCGAACGCCGACGGTGTTGTTCGAGGTATGCGTCAGAAGGACAATGTGCACCTTTCGACAGTCGGTGGCGACCGTCTGTCGTGGGCCGTTATCGATCGAATCGGAAAATTGGTCGATCTTTCCGCAGGGAACGTCACGCCGCCGCCGTCGCAAGCACCTCCAGCAAGCGTGGTTGAGCGCACAGAAGTGCCCCCGAATATGCCCGGGGCGGAATAGTCGCGCCCTCTCGGGATCTTGAGGTTCTATTTAGGGGTGTGATGCTGTGACGGTGGTGAGAACCCCGCCACGCACTTTCCACACGGTTTCAACGGTCATTCGTCGCGGTGAGAGTTCACGCACGAGATCGTCGAGGATGGTGTTCGTGACGGCCTCGTGGAACGCGCCTTCGTCACGGAAGGACCAGATGTACATCTTCAGGCTCTTGAGCTCAACAAGAAATTCATCGGGCACATAGGTGATGCGAACGGTTGCGAAGTCCGGCTGGCCTGTTACGGGACACAAGCAGGTCAGTTCATCGGTTTCGCACAGGATCTCGTAGTCACGACCCTTTTCGGGGTTCGGGACGGTGATGAGTTCCTTGGAAGGCTGGCTGGGCACGGGAAAAGAGCGCGGCCGAACGGCGGCGGGTTAGATCAGCCGCGGCCGGCGTTGGGCTTAGTGCCGTGGTTGGCCGGCTTGCGACGGGCATTCGTGCGGCGCTTTGAGGTTCGCTTTGACATAGGGGCGAAATCTTAGGCCCAAGGGGGTGCGGGGGACCAATCACCGAGGCTGATTCGACAGAGATTTGAGGCGGTGGGGGCCATGTAGCCTGCGATCCTCATGGAAAAGTTCGGGTTCGTTGGTCTCCCAAATGCAGGCAAGTCCTCGCTCTATAACGCTCTCGCCGGAGGCGGCGCACTCGCTGCGCCCTATGCCTTCGCCACCAAGGACCCCAACGTTGGTGTGGCCAAGGTGCCTGACCATCGCTTGGAAAAGCTCTCCATCATGAGCAATACCAAGTCGGTGATCCCGGCGAGTGTGCAGTTTGTCGACATCGGCGGTCTCGTCGAAGGCGCAAGTACCGGTGAAGGCCTCGGCAACAAGTTCCTCGCGAATATTCGCGAATCCGATGCGATCGTTTTCGTACTTCGAGCGTTCGAGGACGACGATGTTCCCGGTCCTTCCGATCCGCTTGAGCACCTTCGTATTGTTGAAACCGAACTTGCACTCGCGGATCTTGAAACGGTTGAAACTCAGATCGAGAAGCGACGGAAGGCTGCGAAACAAGATCGTTTCATTGCCGACGAGGTCGAGGCGCTCGGCAAGGCACTCGAAATCCTCTCGGAAGGTACCCCGATCTACCGGAGCGATCTCGATGCGGAATCTCGCGACCTCATTAAGAGCTATTTCCTGCTCACGAACAAGCCCGTGCTTGCGATTGTGAATGTCAGCGAAAACGATCTCGATCGCATTGATGAAAAGACCGCACCGGTCATTGAAGAGTTTGGCGGCCACGGCGAGGTCATCGGCATGTGTGTTCAACTCGAAGCTGAAGCAGCAATGCTCGATGCTGAAGAGCGAGTCGAAATGCTCGAAGGACTCGGACTCGGCGAGGGTGCCCTTCCCCGGTTCCTCCATGCGGCCTACCGGATGCTTGGCTTGCGGACGTACTTCACGACCGGCGAGAAGGAAACACGGGCCTGGACGTTCCGAGCGGGGTACAAGGCGCCGCAGTGCGCCGGGGTGATTCATACCGATTTCGAACGAGGCTTCATTCGCGCTGAAGTCATCCACTGGGACGAATTGCTCGAGGTTGGCTCGTGGTCAAAGGCCCGAGACGCAGGAATTCTCCGTGTTGAAGGCAAGGAGTATCAACCGGTCGACGGTGATGTCATGGAGTTCCGCTTCAACGTCTGAGGCTCGTAGCATCGAAGCCATGTCGTCGAGCGAAGCTGAAGGGAACTGGCTGGTTCTCGATGGCCGAGTTCTTGCCACGCTTGAGATGGCGACAACTCGACGAGATCGTCGGCGAGGGTTGCTCGGTCGCGACGGAATCAACGGCGCGATGTTGCTGCAGCCAGCACGATCGGTTCACACCTTTGGAATGAAGTTCCCAATTGATGTCGCGCATCTTGATGCTGAGGGTGTGGTTCTTCGTCTAAGCACGATGAAGCCAACACGACTCGGTGCGTTTGTCTTTCGGTCTCGTTCAGTGATCGAAACCGAAGCGGGGGCATTCGCTCGTTGGGGTGTTGTGCCAGGCGATCGGCTGGAAGTCCGATGAGTGATGCACGTCATGTCTCGAACGGTCGATTGATTCTCGTCGGTACTCCAATCGGGAATCTTGGGGACCTTTCGCCGCGGGCACTCGAAGCATTAGGTCAAGCCGCTGTGGTGGCGTGTGAAGACACGCGTCGAACGGGTCGGTTGCTTGCGCACTTTGGGATTGCGTCGCCCACATATGTGGTCGTGAACGAGCACACCGAAGGCGACGCCGCCGAACGAGTTCTCGGCCATGTGCAGCGAGGCGAGATTGTTGTCCTTGTGAGCGACGCCGGAATGCCGGGCGTTTCCGACCCCGGTGAATACTTGGTGGCGCAAGCAATTGCAGCGGGCGTCACTGTCGAAGTGGTTCCTGGTCCGTCGGCAGTGCTTTATGCACTCGTCGCAAGTGGTCTCGCCACATCGCGGTTCGTGTTCGAAGGGTTTCTCCCGCGCAAAGGTTCAGAACGAACGCGCCGACTTCGTGAAATCTCGCCCGAGCCTCGAACGATCGTGCTTTTCGAAGCGCCGCATCGTCTCGAACGAACGCTCAAGGATCTCGCAGACGTGTGCGGGGACGAACGTCGCATCGTCGTTGCTCGGGAGTTGACCAAACTTCACGAGGAAATCTGGCGAGGCACACTTGCCGAAGCAGTCGCTCGCTGCGAGGAGGTCGATCCGCGCGGTGAATATGTCCTCGTGCTCGATGGTGCACCACCAGCTGCAGAGGCCACCGATGATCAACTTCGTGAAGCAGTCGCGGGAGCGCTCCGTCGAGGCCTCTCGAAACGAGATGCCTCGACGGAAGTCGCCGAACAGTTCGGCGTCGCTCGAAACCGCGTCTATGACTTGGCGATTACGCCGCGGGCTTTGCGCTGAGCATTGACAGCGGAGCGAAGCCGATCATGTAGGCACCAACGTCGTTCGACGGAGCTGGTGCGGTCGAGGTGCAGTCGGGCTGATTCTTGAGGAACGAGACGTCGGTCGTTGAGATCGGAACGACGACCTCACCGCGAATCGAACCTGATGCACAAGTGGGAACGTTCATATTGAAGACCTGGGTCTTGTCAATGGTTCCATTCGCAATCGCGTCTCGGTTCTTCTGGAACCAGTCGATGACCACCTTGGCTGCTTCTGTGGGAGCAAAGGGACCTTCAATTGCACCATTGCTGGCAGCGATTGCTGGGATTCCTCGCTGGACCGCAGCTCGAGCAGCACCAACGGTGCCTGAGATATCAACAACAGGTCCGAGGTTTGCACCAGCGTTGATTCCTGACACGACGAAGTCGGGGGTGAATGCGATGCCCTTTTGTTCAAGCGCCCAAATAATTGAGTCGGCTGGTGTTCCTGCGACAGCCTTGACCGGGTAGCCGGCCTTCGTCTTGAGGTCAGAAGCGGTGAGCGTGCCTCCCGTTACGGTGCCGCCTTTTCCGCTCTGTTGCGTTGCCGGTGCAACAACCGTGACTTCAACGTTCGGCTGCGCTCGGAGCGCTTCAGTGATGGCGCTAATGCCTTCAGAGTCGTAACCGTCATCATTCGTAACGACGATCTTGAGTGTCTTCGGAGCAGCAGTGGTGGCACTTGCCTCAGACTTTGACGAGGAATCGCTGCTCGAACTTCCGCAGCCGCTAAGGAAGAGCGCCGCAGCAAGAACGACGGCGCCGATGGCACGCGTTGGGGTCAGGGACTTCTTCATTGGTTCCTTCTTTAGGTGGGTGTCGGCGGTCACATTATGCCAAACAACTATCGTTCAAATGCAGGAATGACCTCACGCCCAAACAGGCGAATCATGGCGGCAATGTCCTCGAAATCGCCGAGTGAGGCTTGGCCGGTATCTGCGGGCAGACCTGCCCCGAAGGCGGTGTGCACGTGGTCGCACTGGGTCGCAGCCTCGTAGTCGCGGATCTGTCCGATGACTCGTTCGGGATCTCCCCAGAGAAGGCGATCGGCGGCGATGTCCTCGGCAGTGATGTCCTCGCCGGCGTCGATACGAGCGAAGAGTTCTTTCTCTTCTTTCTCTTCGGCCGACTCTCGCCAGTGGACCATCAGCCCATCGACATACACCGGCAAGACCTCGTTGCGAACTTGTTCATCGCTTTCGCCCACCCAGGCGTAACGGCGAAGGACCCAATCTGCAGGCTTGTTGAGTGCGGCACACGCTGGTCGATAACTATCGAGGCACCGAAGCGCAGCGGCGAGCGATTGCACCGGCCCGCAGATCCAAGAATCGCCAAGGCGCGCAGCACGGTCGACCGCAGCAGGAGCGACACCGGCAACCCACAGCGGAGGATTGGGGGATTGCAGAGGTCGTGGATGCACGGTGAGTTCGGGGAACGAGTGGAATCGACCTTCGAAGGCCGTGTTCTCGTTCTGCCACACCAATCGCATGATGGTGAGGGCTTCTTCCATACGTGCACCGCGTTCTTTGAAATTCGAACCATGCACGTCGTATTCAAGAGGCCACCAACCCATGCCAACACCGAGAGTGACGCGTCCACCAGAAATCTGATCGATGGTCGCAACCTGCTCGGCGACGCGCACGGGATTGTGGATTGGAAGTTGGAAGATTCCCGTTCCGACTCGAACGGTTGAGGTTCGTGCCGCCACTGCTGCAAGGAAGGTGAGTGGATCGCTCAGATTCCCGGGCATGAAGTGGTGATGGCCGATCGTGACGGTGTCGAAACCCGACTCTTCCGCGATGCGAGCGAGATCAAACGTTTCTCGGAACGGATCGGGGGACGAGAAATCCTTGAGGAGTGGAAGCGAAAGTGAAAACTTCACAGCCCAAACGGTCCTTTGCCCATTTGGTCACGCACCGTGGTGATCGCGGGTTGCGTGAGTGAGCGCCGCTGCCAGTTGGCGCCGTCCACGACGAGTGTGTGGCCACTGATGAACTGCGCATAGGGCGAAGCAAGGAACGTCGCGGCCCAACCCAATTCACGGGGACGACCAACGCGCAGTGCTGGCTGACACGCGTCCTTATCGTTCGTGCGGGCAAGGTTTCCCTTGATGTCATCGGTCATGTCCTCATGGGGCATAAGGCCCGGTACAAGACCGTTCACCTGAATCCCGTAGGGACCCCATTCGACAGCGAGCGTTTCCACCATGTTCTTCACGCCCGCCTTCGCCGCTGCGGAGTGAGCGAAGCCTGGCCCACCAGTCCATGCATAGGTTGCGCCGACATTGATGATCGAACCTGGTGTGTTGGCTTCAAGATGTCGACGTGCGAACTCTCGGGCACAAAAAAACGTGCCATTGAGTGTGATGTCGACGACCGTGCGCCATGCGTTCGGTGACATGTCTTCGGCTGGAACTGGGAAGTTCGCAGCGGCGTTATTGATGAGGACATCGGGAAGGCCGAACGCTTCTGTGGCGGCATCGAACGCAGCGGCGATCGAGTCCGGTTCGCGAATGTCACATTGGACGGTGATGGCTGGCGCGCCGAGTGCAGCCATTGCTTCATCAGCCTGTTCAAGATGTTCAGGCTTACGACTTGCAACAACGATGCTCGCCCCAAGTCGCGCGAACTCAGTTGCGATTGCACGGCCGAGGCCAGTGCCGCCGCCAGTCACGAACACGACCTTGCCGTCATACGTTCCGGCGGGGAGTGCGTGAGCGCCGAGATCCGGTGCGTCAGGAAGGCCAATGGGTTCAGATGTCGACATGTCAGCTCCCGCGGTAGTTGGGTGAGCGATCTTCAGCGCGTGCAGCACGGAATTCGGCGTAGTCCTCGGACTTGTTGAGGAAGGTTTGGTAAATCAATTCATCAGCCATCGATGTCGTGATCTCTGGTTGGGCGAGATGCGAAATGACTCGGCGGGCCAACTTGATCGTGACAGCAGGTGCCGCAGCAATCTTGAGGGCCATTTCCATGGCGGTGTTGTCGAGTTCCTCGCGGGTGACGATCCGCGAAACGATGCCGAGAGAAAGGGCTTCTTGTGCATTGAGCGAGCGACCAGTGAGCACCATGTCGCTCACAACGCCGTGTCCACACATTTGAAAGAGTCGACCAACGCCACCGGTGTCGGGAATGACACCGTGTCCTGCTTCGGGAAGCATGAATTTCGCATCCTCAGATGCAATGCGGATATCGCAAAGCAGTGCTCGCTGGAATGATCCACCGATTGCCCAACCCTGGATTGGGACGATCACGGGTGCATCGAGTTCAAAGAGCTGTTGTATGCCTTTATGGCCGCGAGTCATGAGTTCGTGGTGCGTGAGCCCCGTGGTGTCATTGCCGATGGAACCGACGTCGCGACCCGATGACCATGAATGACCCTCGCCACGCCAGACGACGGCACGAATCGACGGAGTTGCGCGTAGTTCGCCGAGGATGTCGAACAACTGCTTGTCCATCTCATCGGAAAAGGCGTTGCGCTTCTCTTGGTTGTCGTTCGTGATGACGGCAATCGGGCCATCGATCTCGAGTCGGACCTGTCCGCTCATGGTTCCCCCTGCTGAAGTGAGTCTCGATGCAGTCTTGCCGAATCGCCATAGGAGGTCGAACAGATCGCCTTTCGGGAGTCGGTGAGCCACACTTGGCGAAACAAAGGGGGACCAATGCGCTGGAAACTTGGCGAAGTCGCTGTCACAAAGGTTGTCGAACTTGAACAGGAATTGCCACTGAGTGGCTTGCTTCCCTCCGCCACCGAGGAAGCACTCGCTCCCCATCAGTCCTGGCTCATGCCGCATTTCATTGACGATGAAGGCATGACCGATCTTTCGATCCACGCGTTTGTGGTCGAAAGCAGTGGTTTACGCATCATCGTCGACACCTGTGTCGGCGATCGAGATATGGCTGGTCTCCCTGGCTTCACCGGGGATCCAGCATTTTTAAAGCGATTGACGGCGGCAGGGTTCGCGCCTGAAACCATCGACATTGTGTGTTGTACGCACTTGCATTTCGATCACGTGGGATGGAATACGAAACTCGAAGACGGCAAGTGGGTGCCGACGTTTCCGAATGCTCGCTATCTGTTCTGTCGTGCCGAATACGAGGCGTGGATGGCTGAGCCCGGCGGCTACGCATGGAATCTTCCCGACACCGTCGCTCCAGTAGTTGACGCAGGACTAGTCGACCTCGTTGATCCCGATCACCGGGTCACGAGTGAAGTCCGTTTCATTCCAACTCCCGGTCACTCGCCCGGGCACATGTCGGTGCTGATTGAATCGAATGGCGCGCGGGCGCTGATTACTGGCGATGCAACTCACCATCCGGTGCAATGGGCCGAGACCGACTGGGGAATGAGCGGCGATTGGGATGGCGCGATGGGTGCCGAATCCCGAAGGCAGATGCGCGCTGATCACGGAGATGCCGGAACATTGGTGTTGGGTACGCACTATGCCGCTCCGAGCGCCGGCCACATCGTCAGCGTGAATGGCCAATGGCAGTTCCATGCAACGAACGAGACGGAGTTTTGATATGACGCGGTCGCTCTTCGACCTCACCGGCAAGGTCGCGGTGGTAACCGGAGCGAGTAAAGGGCTGGGTCGCGCAATGGCGATCGGTTTCGCCGATGCCGGAGCCGACGTTGTCGTTTCGAGCCGACGCGTTGCTGCGTGTGAAGAGGTCGCGGCCGAAATTCGGGCGAAAGGACGTCGAGCGCTTGCGGTTGCCTGTCATGTTGCCGATTGGGCGCAATGCGACGCGCTCATCGACGTATCGGTGGCCGAGTTTGGCAAGATCGACATCTTGGTGAACAACGCTGGTATTGCTCCAGTGCCGCCCTCGCTCGCAGACGTCACCGAAGAACTCTTTGACAAAACGTTTGGTGTGAATGTGAAAGGGCCTCTTCGTCTGATGGCGATGGCTGCTGAACACATGCCCCCTGGTAGTTCCATCATCAACATCAGCACGAAAGCCTCGCAGCGCCCATCGCCGTTCACCGTTGTCTACGCGGCATCGAAAGCTGCGTTGAATGCAATGACGCAAGCAACGTCTCAAGAGTTCGGTCCTCGAGGCATTCGTGTCAACGCGATCATTTGCGGTCCCTTTGTCACCGACAGTTTCAGTAAAGCCATCCCGACTCCGGAGGCCGCCGAACATGTGGCCAAGATGATTTCGGTCGGCCATATCGGTCAGCCGGACGAAATTGTTGGCACTGCACTGTTGTTGGCCTCTGATGCGTCGTCCTACATGACGGGTTCACTCATCACTCTCGATGGTGGAGGATCGTGATCGAAGAATCAGTCGACTCGGGCCTGGTCGACGTTCAACGCCTTGGTATTTGGCTTGATGGTCTTGGTCTTGAGGTTGGGCTGCCGATCTCCGCTGCACCGCTTACTTCGGGGCGATCAAACGCAATGTTCACAATCGAGCGCGGTGGTTCGCGTTGGGTCCTGCGGCGACCAGCGCTCGTCGCTGTCGCACGTGCTGATGAAGGTATGCGCCGGGAATTTCGGATTCTCGATGCACTTAACGGTTCAAATGTTCCTCATCCCGCAACGGTCGCGTTGTGTGAGGATCACGAAGTCCTTGGTTGCACGTTTTTCTTGATGCAGCACGTAGAGGGAATGAACCCCGCACCGCCGCTCCCTGAGCCGTTTACTGTCGATGATCAACCGGGTGTGGCATACGCGATGGTCGATGCGCTTGCGTCATTGCACGAATTCGATTGGCGAAACAGTTCGCTTGCCGACTTTGGGAAGCCCGTGGGTTTCCATGAACGACAGGTCGAGCGGTGGACCTCGCAGTTGGCTTCCTATGAAGGTCGTGAGTTGCCAGGGCTTGATCGAGTTACCTCGTTTTTGTCGGCAAACATTCCGTTTTCCTATGAGCCTTCACTGATGCATGGTGATTTTCATATGTTCAATGCGCTGATTGCTGCTGAGCCCCCGGGAAAGGTCACCGCAATTATCGATTGGGAAACCGCAACGATTGGTGACCCACTGCTTGACCTCATCGGATTTTGTGAGATCTGGGGAAAGGCGACTTCGGGGCCAGGTTGGCCGCGTCGAACGGAACTCATTGCTCGTTATCGCACCCAACGCGAAATCGATCTTCCCGAGGATCTCTCCTATTACGAGGTGCTTTACAACTTCCGGATGGCTGTACTTCTTGAAGGCATCTTCCAACGGTCTCTGCACGATGCGACGCGACCAGACTTGGTGGACGTTGGTGACGGGGCCATGGGATTTCTCCAGCGAGCGCTAGAGGTGCTCGACCAGCGTTAATCGGCCGGATGAGGTCTGCAATCAGACCTTGTAACCGCCATCGACGCTGATGACTTGTCCGGTAATGCCGCGACCGTCTTCGCTCGCAAGAAGTGTGGCCATTCCAGTGAGCTCGGAAGCATCAAGGACCCGTTGTTGAAGACTTTCCGCAGCAGCGCGTTCCTCTTCGATTTCGACACTCGTGCCGCGAGCAATTGCGATGCGCTGAAAGTCAACGAGTGAGGTTCGTGTCCAGCCGGGGCAAAGCAGATTCGCGTTGATCCCGAACGGTGCGCCCGTTTTCGCGAGTTCTTTCGTGAAGCCAACAAGCGCGTGTTTTGCCGTGGTGTAGGGGAGTGAAGCGCCAGTGGACTTCGATGTTCCTGAACCGATGCTGATAATTCGACCAAAGCCTTGATCGCGCATGGCGGGTAGCGCAGCGCTGGTGGTCCACCAGGCCGAGGTCAGACACAGCACGAGGGTGGCTTCGAACGCATCGTCGTTGGCCAAGAACGGGTCATTGTTTCCGACCGTTCCGCCAACGTTGTTCACGAGTATGTCAACGCGCCCGAATCGGTTGAGCGCTTCGGTGACTGGCCGTCTGGCGTCATCACGATCAGTGGCGTCAGCGACAACGGCCAGCCCTCGATCGGAGCCGACACCAGCGGCGGTGAGAGTGTTCTCAAGGTCTGACGCGGTTCGTGAGGAGACGACCACGGTTGCTCCCTCGGACGCGTAACGAAGCGCGATTGCCTCGCCGATGCCTCGGCCGCCGCCAGTGATCACCGCAACGAGTCCGTCGAGCTGTCCCATGAGTTCCCCATTCGAATCTTCGGACCGACCAATTCGGATCATCCTGACACGCGGCACTCGTGGCCCGTTCGAAGGACGTCCGGCGAGGCGCAGCGCTCGTGGTTCGTCTGAGTTGTCGCGGCCCCGTAGCCTTGCGATGTGTCTGAACCCTTCTACGTCACCACACCTATCTACTACGTGAACGATGTGCCCCATATCGGGCACGCCTATACGACGGTGACTGCAGACGCGTTGGCCCGCTGGCACCGCCTTGCCGGCGACCCAACGTTCTTCCTCACCGGCACTGACGAACACGGTCTCAAGATCCAGCGTTCCGCGGAAGCGAATGGCATTACCCCACTTGAACAGGCCGATCGCACGAGCGCCCGTTTCCGCGAGGTCTGGGAACTACTGAACATCAGCAACGACGATTTCATTCGTACGACCGAGCCGCGACACATAACGTCGGTCCAAACCTTCATGCAGGCCATTTTCGACAACGGATGGATCCGCAAAGGTTCCTACTCGGGTCATTACTGCGTTCCTTGCGAGGCCTATTACAACGAAGCCGATCTCGTCGACGGCAATTGCCCGATCCATGGTCGTCCTGTCGAATGGCTTGAAGAAGACAACTGGTTCTTCGAGTTGTCGAAGTTTGAACAACCCTTGCTCGATTGGTACGCCGCGAATCCTGGTTGTGTGCAGCCGGAAGGGAAGCGTAACGAGGCGCTCGGAATTATCAAGCAGGGTCTCGAAGACGTTTCGGTCTCGCGTACGTCAATCTCATGGGGTGTTCCGGTCCCGTGGGACGAAGGCCATGTCTTCTACGTCTGGTACGACGCGCTCATCAATTACGCGACGGCGGTCGGGTACGGCGCTGATCCTGAGCGGTTCGCTGAATGGTGGCCGCAGGTTCACCACCTTCTCGGCAAAGACATTCTTCGATTCCATTGCGTGTATTGGCCTGCGATGTGTCTCGCTGCCGGCATCGAGCCCCCAAAGAAGCTTGCGGTCCACGGCTTCTTGCTTGTGGGAGGCGAAAAGATGTCAAAGACCAGACTCAACCAGATTTTTCCGGCCGACCTCGTCAACGATTTCGGTGTCGATGGTTTCCGCTACCACTTCTTGCGCGACAACCCATTTGGTCCCGATGGAGATTTCTCCTACGAATCAATGGTCACGCGCTACAACGCAGACCTCGCCAACAATCTTGGAAACCTGTTGTCTCGAGTCGCAACTGTTGTCGGCAAGAAGTGCGACGGAATCGGACCAGCACCTGCTGCCGATTCACCGCTCGCTGCAGTTGCCGCGCAGTCGCTTGCCGACACCATCGCTGGTTGGAACAACATCACTCCGAGCATTGCGCTTGAAGCAACGTGGCGACTTGTTGGGGCGGCAAACGCGCATCTTGAAGCCAATGAACCGTGGAAGATGGAACCAGGTCCAGCGCTTGATGTAGTGATGGGCGACGCGCTTGAAGTGCTTCGTATTGTTTCAATCCTGGCGACCCCAGCAATGCCCGACACCTGCGCACAGATTTGGGAACGCATCGGCTTGTTCGGTTCGCCGGTCGACGCCGGCGTCGCCGGTGCAGCCTGGGGCGGCTACCCCGGAGGTCGTCCTGTGGTGAAGGGTGACGGTCTCTTCCCTCGTATTGCCAAACCCGCCGCCGACTGACGGAGTCTTCATGCGCTGGATCGATGATCACTGCCACTTAGGCGACGGTTCGGACCGATGGCCCGAAGCGGAAGCGACGATTGCGGACGCTCACGCGGCAGGCGTGATGAGGATGATCACAGTGGGCTGCGATCTCACATCGTCGAAACTTGCGATCGAGGTCGCCACTGCCTTTGAGGACGTGTGGGCGACCGCTGGAGTCCATCCGCATGATGCGACCGATGGGATGGACGGGATTGTTGAACTCCTCGCCGACCCCAAGGTTGTCGCTGTCGGCGAGTGCGGACTCGATTACCACTACGACAATTCGCCCCGCGAGGTGCAGCGCGAAATCTTTGCCAAGCACATCGCACTTGCCCACGAACACGACCTGGCATTGGTTGTCCATACCCGTGAGGCATGGGATGACACGTTCGCAATGTTCGCAAGTGAAGGCATTCCGTCTCGCACGGTGATTCATTGCTTTACCGGTGGACCTGAGGAGGCGCAGGGCTGTCTCGAACTCGGGGCCTGGCTCTCCTTTAGCGGCATCGTGACCTTCCCCGGAGCGTCCGAAGTGCTTGAGGCCGCCACTCTTTGCCCGCTTGATCGCCTGCTCATCGAGACTGATTCGCCGTTTTTGGCTCCAGTTCCTCACCGTGGGAAACCGAATCGCCCCGCTCTCGTTCCCGTTGTGGGGGCGGCAATCGCAGCGGCGAAGGGAATTGATGTGGCCAATGTGGCCGAAGTCACATGGAAAAATGCTGCGGCGGTCTACCGGCTCCCGTAGCAGGGGATTCGCGACTTTTAGAGAACTCTGCCCGTCTGTGGAAAACCCGCAGCGACGTTCTGAACAGGGGATACGCGCAGATGAACAGGGGGTGTCTCAGGCCCTCGCAATAGTTGCGGGTCCCGGACCTCCCTCCTAGGTTCTTCGGACGGCTCCGGGCGGAGTTTGCACTGCGTGATCGCGCAGGGCGTCCTTCGTCTGTTTCCAGGATCTATTGCTCGACGAAGGACGCTGTTCTGAACACCACCGTGCACCCGACGCAACGCCGACTGATGATCGCTCTCATCGTCACGCTCGCGTGTCTGCCGTTGTTGGTGCTCGACATGCTTCAGGGAAGCTCAACAAGTAGCGCCACAGAAACCGCGAGCTCGTCGGATTCTTCCTTAGTGGTTGCGTCGGTCGCGTCGGTCGACGAAACCACGACCACGACGGTTGCGGTCACTGTTCCCGATACGGTCGCCGCTCCAGTCACCACGGTTGCTCCGCCGGTCACTGTTGCGCCTCGCTCGGTTCAGACCACGACGACCACTGCCCCGCGACCAGTCGTGACCGCGCCTCCTGCGGTTCAGTCCGAGGCGGCGTTCTTGGCGTGCGTTCGCCATCGCGAATCCCGCAACAACTACAGCGCATCCGACCCAACGGGAACGTTCTTGGGTGCGTACCAGATCTATCAAGGTGGCTGGGACGCCGTTGCCGCACGCGTTGGTCGCCTCGATCTCGTGGGCGTCCCTCCGAATCAAGCGTCGCCCTCGGACCAGGACGACATCGCTCTTGCGATGTATCAGTTCTATGGACGAGCTCCGTGGGGCGGCAGCTGCGGGTGAGCAATTCCGCGGAAGGTTCGCGGTGAACTCATGACGCTTACTCGTCGCGACATCACTGATCTTCTCGCGCGTCACGGACTTGAGCCGAGTCGCGCGCTTGGGCAGAACTTTCTTGCTGATCCAAACATGGTTCGTCGCATCGTTCGGTTAGCAGCGATTGATGCAACCTCGAATGTTGTTGAGATCGGTCCGGGTGTCGGGTCGTTAACGACCGAACTCGCAGCCACGGGGGCGAACATCGTTGCCGTTGAACTCGATCGTCATCTTCTGCCTGTGTTGGCCGAAACTGTTGAACCGCTCGGAGTGCGTGTTGTTCACGGAGATGCCCTCGAAACGGATTGGGCCCAGGTTTTACCGGCAGACAAACAGTGGCATCTGGTTGCGAATCTTCCCTACAACGTTGCAACAACGATCGTGCTTGACCTGCTTGACGATGTGCCACAAATCGAAACCATGCTGGTAATGGTGCAGCGCGAAGTGGGGGAGCGACTCGCGGCTGCGGCCGGCGATCGCGCCTATGGCATTCCATCGGTGAAGTTGGCGCTTTGGGCCACCGCCTCAATTGCTGCTCGTATTCCCGCAACGGTGTTCATCCCACAACCGCGTGTCGAGTCGGTCATGGTCAGAATCGAACGCCGACCCGCCCCGATCGTCAGCGTCGATCACGATGCACTAATGGATCTTGTACGGACGGCGTTTGGTCAGCGAAGAAAGATGCTTCGCCGATCGCTGGCGGCCAAGGTCACAAACGAACAGTTCGAAACAGCGGGAATCGACCCGTCCGATCGGCCCGAGCGCCTCAACGTCGTTCAATGGGGAGCGCTCACTGCTGCGGTGCTGGCCGGTGCGTGATTCGATGGGTGCTGTGTCTGCCGAACCCATTCGCCTGTTCGCTCCCGCCAAACTCACGACCTCACTTCGAGTGGTCGGAGTGCGAGGCGATGGCTACCACTTGATCGATGCCGAGATGGTATCGCTTGACTTCGGTGATTCACTTACCGTTGAGGTTGGCAATTCGGATGTCACGTCGGTCACCTTTGCTGACGAATCGGGAACCATCGTCGATCTCGGGCCGAATGACCTCGTCACTCGTGCGTTAACGATGGTGGATCGGAATGCGTCCGTTCGAGTCCAAAAGTCGATCGCCGCTGGTGCGGGTCTCGGCGGCGGTTCTTCCGATGCCGCGGCGATCCTTCATTGGGCCGGCATGACCGACCTCAACCAGGCCGTCACCCTTGGCGCAGATGTGGCGTTCTGTCTTTTCGGTGGTCGGGCCCGAGTGCAGGGAATCGGTGAACAGATTGAACCGTTGCCGTTCGAAGATCGAGTGTTCACACTTCTCACACCGCCCATCATGTGTTCGACTCCGGCGGTCTATTCGGCATGGGACGAACTGGGTGGCCCAACGGGCGAGAACGGCAATGACCTCGAACCCGCTGCGCTTGTGGTGGCACCTGAGCTCTCTCGCTGGCGTGACGAACTTGCCGAGGTCACAGGTACTCGACCGCGTCTGGCCGGTTCAGGCTCCACGTGGTTCGTCGAGGGAGCCTTCTCAGGTCCTGGGCGGGTTGTGGCTCGCACCACACCCTCTCGCTAGCGCCAAAACGGTCTGCTCAGCGGGCCCCTCGGAACCGGTCCGGACGGGCCCGTACGCGGACCCACCCGGCTCTCGGGCCGGGTGGAGTCAACGAGAATCGTTAGGGCACAGCGGGCGTCAGAGACGCCTGAGCTCACTTACCGGCAGCTCGACGCTGGAAGCGGGTTCGCTTCAGCATCTTCTTGTGCTTCTTCTTACGCATGCGCTTGCGGCGCTTCTTAATGAGAGATCCCATGGCGGAGCGACTGTAGCGGTAAGCGGTGCTCCGGTGCGAAACGACATCGTTCGCCGTTGGGCTGACGTCGCGATCGGGACTGGAACGGACTGTCGGTAGGGGAGGAAAGCTCGGGGGCAGGGACTCGAACCCCGAATGACTGGACCAAAACCAGCCGTGTTGCCAATTACACCACCCCCGAAAGGTGAAGCCCCGAACGACGAGGCCCCGTAAGGCGAGGCAGACCGTACTAGAAAGACATGCATGTCTCCGAGGCCGCTCTCTGCCATTGTGCTTGCCGCCGGTGAAGGCACTCGTATGCGGTCCACGCGTCCGAAACCGCTGCATCTGCTGTGCGGGCGAGCAATGGTCCTCTATGTGCTTGATTCTCTGGCGGGCGCGCAGGTCCGACGGGCTGTTGTGGTTGTCGGTCACGGGGCCGAGCGGGTGACGAAGAAACTTCTCGATGCGGCTCCCGATGTTCCCCTTGAATTTGTCGAACAGGAAGTTCAGCGGGGCACAGGCGACGCAGTTGGCGTTGCCCTCACTGCCTTCAGCTCTGACGAACTCGATGATGTCGATGCTGACCTCATCGTTCTTCCTGGCGATACGCCGTTGCTTCGAAGTGAAACCATCACGGCACTTCTCGAAATGCATCAGCGCACCGACGCAGCTTGCACATTGCTCACCGCTCGGGTGGCCGATCCCACCGGCTACGGCCGTGTGATCCGTGGTCGTGACGACCGGGTCGATCGGGTTGTCGAACAGTCCGATGCATCTGAAGCCGAACTGGCGATCAACGAGGTCAACACCTCGATCTACTGCTTCCGTGCCAGCGTGCTTGGCCCGGCGCTTCGTCGAATTACCCCCGAGAACGCGCAAGGTGAGTACTACCTGACCGACGTTGTCGAAGTGCTCGCTGGCGCGGGCTACCGAGTCTCAGCGGTTGTTGCCGATGACCCGGCCGACACCAACGGCGTGAATGATCGTCTTCAGTTAGCTGCTGCAGAAGCGGAACTTCGCCGCCGGACGAACGAGGCATGGATGCGCAAGGGCGTCACTATGGTCGATCCGGGTCGTACCTATGTCGACACCACCGTTGAACTTGCTGCTGACGTCACGTTGTTTCCGGACACGATTTTGCAAGGTTCTTGCGTAATCGGGGCCGGTGCCGAGATTGGTCCGAATACCCGTCTTGTCGACTGCCGAGTCGGGGCCCGATCAATCGTGGAGAACTCAGTGGGGCGCGGTGCTGACATTGGCGACGATGTTCGCCTTGGTCCGTTCGCGGTCCTCGAGGAGGGCGCAGTGGTTTCTGACGGAGCCCGGCCCGGACCGTTCTACACTTCGACTCCAGAATGACCAACCAAAACGCCGGCGAAAGAAACCGAATGGAACTCGTCACCAAGAAGCGGCTGCACATCGTCTCGGGTCGGGCAAATCTCCCGCTCGCTGAGGAAATCGCTGAGCGTCTTGGCGTCGACCTTGGAGACGCAAATCTCGCAGAATTCGCAAACGGCGAACTTCACACGCGATTTGGTGAATCAGTCCGCGGCACGGACGTTTTCATTATCCAGTCGCATGTCAGCGCCGGAAACATGTCGGTCAATGACGCGATCATGGAGCAATTGATCATGGTCGACGCAGCGAAGCGCGCGTCCGCCAAGCGCATTACTGCGGTTGCGCCGTTCTATGGCTACGCCCGTCAGGACCGGAAGTCTGAAGGTCGCGAACCGATCACGGCCAAGTTGATCGCCAATATGTTCAAAGCTGCTGGCGCAAAGCGGCTCATTTCAGTTGATCTCCACTCTGGGCAAATCCAAGGATTCTTCGACGGACCCGTCGACCACCTCACCGCAATGCCAGTTCTCGTCGATTACATGGCGGGCCTCGGTGACGACCTCGTGATCGTTTCACCCGATGCCGGCCGTGTGAAGGTTGCCGAGCGATACGCCAATCAATTGCATGCTGATCTTGCGATCGTGCATAAGCGTCGCGTCAAGGGCGTCAAAAACACTGTTGAAGCTCGCGACGTCGTGGGTGAGGTTGAAGGCCGCACCTGTGTGCTTATCGACGACATGATCGACACTGGTGGCACCATCGTTGCTGCTGCAGAGCAGCTCAAGGCCCGCGGAGCTACTGCCATTTATGCCGCGTGCACACACGGTGTCTTTAGTGGTCCGGCAATTCAGCGACTGAACGATTCGTGTATTTCAAAAGTCGTGATGACCAACACGTTGCCGCTACCGCCAGAGAAGCAGTCGGACAAGATCGAAGTCCTGTCTGTGGCTGGCATCATCGCCGATGCCATTGACGCGGTGTTTGAAGACACGTCGGTCAGCGAAATCTTTGACGGTCACAATCAGAGTTGATTGGCGACTGCTGGGAGCACTCAGCGCTCTCGGGTCAGCACCAGGGCCGATCCCGTAGCGTCGGGGGCTTCGGGTGGGCCGCCAGGGGCCTAGCGGGGGGCGAGTTCGCCTTCCGGGGGGCAGATCGGTAGGATTGCCACCCGTTTCACGAACGTCAGCCGACGGCGCGCCTCCGCGCTGCCTCCAGGAGCACCCAATCATGGCTATCACCCTTACTGCCTCAACCGGACGTATTGCCGGTTCCCGTTCTTCGACCCGTATGCGGACCGACGGTCTCGTGCCTGCGGTCGTGTACGGCTTGGGCCGCGATTCGGTTGCTGTTTCGGTTCCTTGGCCCGACCTTCGTCGTGCGCTCACCACCGAAGCCGGTCTTAACGCGCTCATCACTCTCGATGTCGATGGTCAGAAGGACCTTGCCATCATCAAGGATCTTCAGCGTCACCCGATTCGCCGCAACGTTCTGCACGTTGACTTCCTGCGTGTTGATCCCGATGCCGGCGTTGCGGTTGAAGTCCCGCTGGTTCTTGTTGGCGAAGCCAAGAAGGTCGAAGGCCGCCGTGGCATCGTTGATCAGCCGCTCAAGACACTGACTGTTACTGCAAAGCCTGCTGACATTCCGAGCCAGATCGAAATCGACATCACCGAGCTTGACATCGGCGAGTCGATCACTGTTGAAACGCTCACGCTTCCTGCTGGTGTCACGACTGATATCGATGGGGGCGTCCAGCTTGTTCTTGGTCTTGCCACTCGCTTCTCCATCGAAGATGGCGCAAGCGAAGGTGAAGCAGCTGAGGGTGGCGAAGGAGCCCCGGCAGAGGCTGCCGCCGAGGGCGACGCCGAGTAGGTGGCTTTTGGCGGCAGGGGCGGCGATCGCCCCCGACGCGGCACGCCGGCTGACGTTCTTGTCGTTGGTCTCGGTAATCCAGGAAACGAGTATGACGGCACGCGCCACAACGTTGGCTTTGCCGTCATCGATCTTCTTGAACGGCGCCATAACGGCCGTTTGAAAGCGGGCAAGGAGCGCGCGCTCGTTGACGAGGTGCGTATCGGTCAAAAACGTGTCGCGCTCGCGAAGCCCACGACGTTCATGAACCTTTCTGGTGAGTCAGTGTCGCCAATGGTGCGTCGGTTCGGCATTGAAGAAGCAACGGCACTTGTGATTGTTCACGATGAACTCGATCTGCCGACCGGAACGGTTCGGGTGAAGATCGGCGGTGGGCTAGCGGGTCATAACGGATTGCGTTCGATTAAGGCGCATCTTCACGATGATGGGTTTGTGCGCGTCCGTATCGGCGTCGGTAAGCCGCCAAGTAAAGAGGGCGGTGCTGATCACGTGTTGAAGCGAGTCGGGAAAGCCGATCGTGAAGCACTTGATGTGGCGATCGAAATTGCCGCCGATGCAGTTGAACTGATTGTGAGCGATGGCCCCGACGCAGCAATGAACCGCGTCAACGCCCGCACTGCATAATCGCCGTCAGTAGGGGAGTTCAACCTGACGTGGCAGGAGTTGATAGGCGGGGTTGAGAATGGTGAGCAGACGATTGTGCTCGCTCGTCATTCCTTCAACGACCAGGTGAGTGCCAAGGTTGACACCCCCGAGAGTGCGTCGTCCGAGGAACACGACCGTAATTCCGCCAGTCTCATCGGCGAGGGTGAGTTCAAGGCTCGCAACTTGGTCTGCCCACGGCTGAACGCGGAGTGCCTTCACACGTCCGGCAACTCGGACGTTTTCGCGCCACTTCACATCGGCGATTTTGATGACTCCGCGAAGTGCTTCCCGACCGAGTGCATCGAACGATGCTTTGGCCTTGGCGGATGACTCTGCCTCGAGACGCTTCGAACTGCGAGAGAAGAGTGCCATTTCAGTGATGAATTCCTGAGGTTCCCGACATAGCTCCGTGCTCCACCTTGTGGATTCGCTGACCCTTCGAGGTCCGCGTCAGGTGGTACGGAACAAATGTGACGTTCGCATGTGGAACATCGCCGAGTGCCTTTGCGATGCCATCCGCGGTCCTGTCATGGAGAAGTCGGTGCCACGCTGATCGGTATTCGCGTCGTGGAATGAGGATAGTTACTTCTGTGTCGCCGTCAGCCGCCATCTCTGACACCACTTCGAGCACGGTTCGGTTGATGCGCCGGTCGGGGCATTCGCGCACATCAAGTGGGATTTGCTTGAGAGGCAATGTGCTCCACTCTTTCGAAAGTTCTTCAGCGTGTTGCTCATCGACCGCAATGTGAACTGCGCTGAGGCGATCGGGGTTGAGTGTGCGTGCGTACTGAATCGCACGAGCCGAGGTGCGATCAATCTTGGCGAGGAGCACGATGACGGCGTGACGCTTGAGGATGGGCGCAGTCGCTGCGAGTGTCGCGTCTTCTTCAAGTTCAGCCTTCTCTGCTTCGTACTGATGGTTCAGGCGAACAACGACCCATACAAATATCGGGATCATCGCAATGATGACCCACGCCCCATCGAGGAACTTTGTTGCGCTGATGACCAGTGTCACGACTGCGGTGACAATTGCCCCTGTGCCATTGATGAGAAGGCCGACTTTCCAACCTGGTTCTTTAATTCGGAGATGTCGCCGAGCCATACCGAGCTGGGAGAGCGTGAAGCTAAGGAAGACGCCAATTGCGTACAGCGGGATGAGCTTGCTGACGCTGGCGCTCAGGATGATCACGAGGGCCGCGGCAATGCCAGCTAGAGCCAAGATGCCATTGCTGTAGACCAAGCGATGACCGCGCTTGGTGAGTTGGCGTGGCATAAATGAGTCTTCGGCTTGGAAGCTTGCAAGTCGGGGAAAGTCAGCAAAGCCTGTGTTTGCCGCCAAGACCAAGATCAGCATTGTTGCGAACTGGGTGAAGACGAACATGACTCGACCGAGTCCTGAACTGCCGTACACCGCTTCGGCGATCTGAGCGATCACGGTCTTGCCCGTAACTGGAATCGTGTGCAACTCCGATGCGAGCCAAGAGATGCCGATGAACATCAGGCCGAGCATTGTTCCCATGATGACGAGAGTCTTGGCGGCGTTTTTCCACGATGGCTCGCGGAACGCGGGAACGCCGTTCGAAATGGCTTCGACGCCGGTAACAGCAGCACCGCCCGAAGCGAATGCGTGGAGGACGAGGAACCAACCAACAGCACTCATTCCGAGTGCCTCATGGGCCTGCTCTGGATTCATTTCGTCAATGGTGATCTCGTTGAGCCCGCCACCGAATCCTGCCTTGTACAGGCCGTATCCGATCATCATCGCCATGGCGACAACGAATGCATAGGTAGGCACAGCGAAGATTCGGCCAGATTCCTTCACTCCCCGGAGATTGCCAATCGCAATAATTGCGATAAATCCAAGTGCGATGAGTACACGGTACGGATACAGCTCGGAGAAAACGGAATAGAGAGCTGCAGTTCCAGCCGATACGGAGACGGCGACAACCAAGATGTAATCAGTGAGTAGTGAGACGCCGGCAACCTGAGCGGGAAGCACGCCAAGGTTGTCTTTGGTGACGATGTATGCGCCGCCAGCGGACGGGTAGGCCTTGATCGTTTGGCGGTAACTCAGAATCAGAATGATGAGTACGGCGATCATCGCAAACGTGATCGGCAACACATACTGGAACGCCACGATGCCGATGCCGGCAAGTAGCAGCGTATGAAGGATTTCTTCTGTGGCGTAGGCCGCAGAAGAAAGGTTGTCGGATGCAAAGACCGCGAGGGCAGTTGGGTTTCCTAAACGTTCGTGCTCAAGCTGGTCGGTGTTAAGGGGACGACCGAGGAGACGATTCTTAAACCGAAACGTTCGGCTTTCCGGAATACGTGTTCGAGACGAAGGTGGCAATGGAGCGGGTCCGCTCGCAGGTTGACTCTCTGTGGGTGCAGTCATACGAGGGCTAGTTGACACCCGTTGAGGCCTCCAGCGCAATCACCGATGACGGGTTTCACAGATACGAAACCTGAATCGAATCTTGATCCGTCCCGGACGGCGGGCGTAGGGGCGATCGCTGGGTAACCTCATCAGCCCACCCCCGGCTCGGTTCGTGCCGGGCAAATGCGCGTGTCCTGAGGTCTCATGGCTCTATCTGATCTGATCCCGATGATGGCTGATGAGCCTGCGCTGGTCTCAATTCTGGGTCGTCGTGAGGGGTCAATCGTCATCCCTGAGCCGGCCCGGGCCATCACGATTTCTTCGCTGGTTGAACGAGCCGAGCGCCGGCCTGTCGTGGTCGCCGTTCCCACGACCGCAGAGGCTGAGCGTC